>UMIM01033296.1_pt1 | contig 24540 bp, 20 predicted proteins | sample 1965831 | NCBI WGS metagenome assembly UMIM01 (sample SAMEA4836125, study PRJEB28245) | human gut metagenome | biome: gut microbiome; material: fecal sample | place: Denmark | collected 2008 | reverse complement strand
GTTCGCCTTGCAAGCAGGCTTGAAACTGAAAGAATGCTTGATTTTGTACAACTTAGTGAGAAAATAAATGTATCTAAAATGAATGTACCTGATAAAATGATTGATAAAAGTGTTGAGGAAGTTAATTTGCGTAAGCATTTCGGACTTAACATTATAGCTATTGAAAATGATGAAAGTGTAAATGATGTTATTTCACCAAAGTATATATTTAAGCAAGGTGACATTCTTTTTCTTTCAGGTAGTAAGGATGGCATACTTCAATTAAGTGTTTGGGCAAAGAAATAATGTTTCGGAGGAAATTCATTTTAAATGTTTAAACAGATTATATTACAAATTATACTTATTGCTTTAAATGCCTTTTTTGCAGCTACTGAAATAGCTGTTATTTCCCTTAATGAAAAAAAGGTGAGGGCGCTTGCAGAGGACGGAAACAAAAAAGCAGTTAAAATGCTTAAAATTATTGAAGAACCTACTAAATTTCTGTCAACAATTCAAATCGGTATAACTCTTGCAGGATTTCTCGGTTCGGCTTTTGCTGCCGATAATTTTGCCGAGCGTTTATCTGCTGTAATTGCAAATGCGTTTAATTTATCTGCTGACAATACTAAAATAGTTAATACGGTAGCGGTAGTAGTAATCACGCTTATACTTTCATATTTCACTCTTATTTTCGGTGAGCTTGTTCCGAAGCGAATTGCAATGAAGCATAAGGAAAAACTTGCAAATTCGGTTTGCGGTGTTATTTCGTTTTTAACCGCTGTGCTTAAACCAATAATTTGGTTTTTAACTGTATCTACTAATGCTGTACTCAGAATTGTAGGTATTGACCCACATGAAAAGGAAGAACCGGTATCTGAGGAAGACATTGTACTTATGCTTGATGCCGGTGTAGATGAAGGCTCGCTTGACCATGATGATATTAAATATATTAAAAATGTGTTTAAGCTTGATAAAATGACTGCCGAAGATGTTATGACACCGCGTAAATCGGTTATAAGTATACCTATAAATGCCGATGATGATAAAATCGTAAATATTATTGAAGAAGAGGGTTATTCCCGTATTCCGGTATATGAGGATAATTCTGATGAAATCATTGGTATTTTACATTCTTGTGATTATTTATTAAAGCGTGATGAAGTCAATTTTAACTTGAAATCAATTCTTCACGAACCTGTTTTTGTTCCTGAAACAGTATGCCTTGATGTTTTATTTAAAGATATGCAGACCGACCATAATCATTTGGCAGTTGTAGTAAATGAATACGGTGAAACATCAGGCATTGTTACTATGGAGGATATTCTTGAAGAAATAGTGGGCGAGATTTGGGATGAGCGTGATGAAGAAATTGATGAATTCCAAAAAATAGGGAACAATGTATATAAGGTTCTTTGTACAGCTTCACTTGATGATTTCAGAGAGTATTTTGATCTTGAAGATGAAGAAGAACTTGATGTAACAACCGTTAATGGCTGGATTACTGAAGTTACAGGTATTATTCCTGAAGCGGGTTACACATTCGATTATAAAAATCTCACTGTAACTATTGTTAAGGCTGACCAATTTATGACTCACGAAATTAGGGTTGAAGTACATCCACAAAAAGAAAATATCGAAGATTAAAAAAACACACTCCTTATTTTTATGTAAGGAGTGTATTTTTTGTCAAAAAATCGTATAATCACTTGAAAAATGATTATTAAATTACTATAATATTTTTATTATCATAGAAAAGAGGCATAAAAATGGTATCACAAATTTTTGCCATAGTAATTTTTGTGCTTATGTTTGCACTTATTATTATGGATAAAATCCCAAGGCATTGGGTAACACTCGGTTGCGGACTTGCAACTATTGTTATTGTATTTGCGATTTGTATGAAAAGTCCGAGTGCGATAATGGAAACACTTAATGTTAAAAGTATATTTACCCTTGAATTTTGGCATACATCGGGGCAGGGTAATGAAAGCTCAAGCGGTATTAACTGGGCAACAATAATTTTCATTGCCGGTATGATGGTTATGGTTGAAGGTATGGCGAAAGCAGGATTTTTCCGCTGGCTTTGCCTTACTATTGCAAAAGCTGTAAAGTATAAAGTTATGCCTATACTTGTTACTTTTATGATTATGAGTGCGGTTCTTTCAATGTTTATTGACAGCATTACAGTAATCCTTTTCCTTGCGGCAGTAACTGTTGAACTTTCTCAGTTACTTAAATTCAGCCCTGTACCAATGGTTTTGGCAGAAATCTTTTGTGCTAATCTCGGCGGTTCGGCTACAATGTGCGGTGACCCGCCTAACATCATCATAGGTACAGCACTTGGTTACAGCTTTGCTGACTTCCTCACAAATACAGGTCTTATTGCCGGTATCGCACTTATTGCAATTATTGTATTTTTCTTTTTTGCGTTTAAAAAGGAACTTTCGGCAAATAAGAATGAAAAAGTTGATCCTTCAACTTTTCCTAATCCAAGCGATGCAATTGAAAATAAAAAGGATTTCATTATAAGCACTGTTATTTTTATTATTGCAATTGTGCTTCTTGTATCCCACGCACAGACGGGATTGACAGTAGCGTTTATTGGTGTGGCAATAGCACTCATTACTCTTCTTACATCAATTAAGGATATAGGCTTTATACTTAAAAAGGTTGATTATAAAACGCTTCTTTTCTTCATTGGTTTATTCGTTGTAGTTGGCGGACTTGAACAAACAGGCGTACTTGAAATGATTGCGTCATTTATTGAAAAAGTTTGCGGCGGTAATGTATTTGCAATGGTACTCATTATTATGTTTATTTCAGCAATTGCAAGTGCATTTGTTGATAATATTCCGTTTGCCGCAACTATGGTGCCTGTTATTAAAAGTTTGGCAGCAACTACTGCCGGTGCTGATTTGTCAGTTTTGGCGTATGCACTTTCTATCGGTACTGATATTGGCGGCAGTGCTACTCCTATCGGTGCTTCGGCTAATGTTGTCGGTACATCGGTTATTTCAAAAGCAGGTCACCCGGTTGGCTGGGGAAAATATTGCAAAACTGCAATTCCGGCAACAGTAATTGTTCTTGTAATCGCTACGGTTGTAATTAAATTCAGATATTTCTAATGAGGTGTTGATTATGAAACAGCAGTTTATAATTTCTATCGGCAGAGAATACGGTTCAGGCGGCAGAGTTATCGCTGAACAGCTTGCAAAAACATTGGGTATTAAGTTTTATGATAAAAATATAATTGAACAAATTGCAAACGAAAAAAGCCTTAATCTCGATCAATTAAAGAAATTTGATGAAAAAGCACGCAATATTTGGCTTTCAAGATCTGTTGACGGGCACAGCAATTCACCTGAAGATACGATTGCACAAATGCAATTTGATTTTTTGAAAGAAAAAGCTGAATCAGGCGAATCATTTGTTGTTTTAGGTAGATGTGCAAGTTATGTTTTGAGAGATTACGATTGCTTAATTAAAGTGTTTGTAACATCTGATATGCATCATAAAATGGAAAGAATAGCCTCAATCGAACACCTTGACCCACTTAAAGTTGAGGATTTAATTATTAAGAATAATAAAAAGAGGAAAACTTACCATAATTATTATTCTAAAGAAAAGTGGGGCGATTCCCGCTATTACGATTTGATAATCAGCACTTCTAAAGTTGGAATCGACGGTGCTTTTGATGTAGTAAGCAATTATGTTAAAAAGGTTATAGATGAATAAAAAATCCACCATTGGGACACACCTTGCTTATTAAGGGGTCCCAATGGTGGATTTTTTAATTCTACATATATTGCCTTTAAATACAATGACAATAAAAACAATCGCTACAAATATCAACGGAAAATAATTGGTTAAAAACATTTTCAAAGTTAAGATTTCAAAATTTTCATACAAAATAAAGACTTTGGTACTGCTGACAAAAGTGTTTATCAAATCGTACAATAACAAAACCATTATAGTTATCGGTGCGGATTTTGAAAAAAACATTATAAGCATAGATAATCCGTAATAGAACACAGCTACACTTAAAATCTTAAAAAGAAACCCTATCAAATCATCTATGCAATAAAAATGCAAAAGTATCACTGCTAAAGCATTGATCAAAGAGCACAAAAAATATACTATCGTAGTTTCAAATCGTTTTTTATTGCCGTAAAAGAAGAATACATCTTTCGTTTTATCCGAAAAAAATATTTCTGCCACAAAAACACCTGTCCATACAGAAAACATCGGGAAAAAGAAAAAAATAATTTTTTCTATATCTATTACCATATCATTGTTATTTAACTTATATATAAAAAAATTAAACAACGGCACAATCAGGTTAATGATTACTATGGGCAGAATCCATAATCCGTGAATGGATTTCAGAAAGTATTTGTGTTTTTTCAACTCAGATTTTCTATAAAGCATATATAACCATCCTCTACTGTGGGAGCAAGCGGCAAAACATCAATTTTGTTTAAACAAATAACTTTTTCATATGTCTTGCCGTCAATATAAATCGTTCCCATTGAATAAAAAGGAGCATCGATATCATCAGTACTGTTGACTGCAAAAACTTTTCCGTTTGCAACATTAGCCAATTCGTCACAAGAGTTAAATTGTGTAATAACCCCGTTTGAGAGAATCAATATTTTGTCACATAAGGATTCTATGTCGGTTATTATGTGCGTTGAAAGAACAACACATCTGTCTTTTTTTATTTCTCTGACAACATTTTTAAAATTCAATCTTTCCTCAGGGTCAAGACCTGCAGTCGGTTCATCAAGCAAAACAATGTCCGGATTTCCTATCAATGCCTGCGCAATTCCGAGTCTTCTTTTCATTCCGCCTGACAGTTTTTTTACAACAGTATCTTTTTTAGAAAAAAGATTAAGTGATTTCAACAGATTGTTGATTTCGTCATCTGTAATGCCATAATTCTTTAAATTTGCAAAAAACTGCAAAACTTCATACGCAGTAAGTTCATTAAAAATCTCAAAATTTTGAGGAAGATAGCCTATGTGAGTCAAATAATCATTTGTTTCTTTAACACCGTCTGAATAAGTGATGCTTCCGCCGTTAAGTTTTTCTATCTTAGTTATGCACCGCAACAAAGTGGTTTTGCCGCTTCCGTTTCTGCCCAACAAGCCGTATGTGCAATTTTCAAGCTGAACATTGACATTATCAGCCACAACGATAGATTTGAATCTTTTATCAATACTGTTAAGCTTCAACATACAATCACCTCAATTCGCAAAGAAATTCCGAAAAACTTCTGTCATCAGCGTTATCAATCAAATAATCATTTATTTTTTCAAGCTTTTTACCGTCATTATCGTTTTTTAAAATTTCTTCCAAAACAGGAATTGCTTTTTGTAATTCTTCGGAAGAATTCGTTTTTAAGAACTCAAAGTATTCGGGATAATTCATATAAGCGTTTACGGCGTCGTATAACTCCATCTTGTTTGCACTGATTTTGGAAACAAAGCCTAGTCTGTCTATGTCATCAATCGATGCTGTTATCATATAATCGTTAAAAGTTTTTACAAATTCAATATCTTCCAAATTTACATCGGGAATAATAAATATTTTCTTGATGTTCGGATTTTTTGAAACAAAAGTTTTCAATTTTTCGTTAATGGTGTCGCTGTTATATGCATCGTTAAAATACGGATAATAAATCTGTGTTTTATTGATTGTAACGCAATTTATAAATCCACTTAACAATGTTAGGGAATCACTTTTTCCTTTAAATTCGTTATTAGTGCTGCTTTCTAAATTACATTGCACTTTCTTAAAAGAATGAACGGTAACATTAAAATCAGTTTCATAGGGAAGTGATAAATTATCAAATCCGGCATATGAATGTGTGCTATACATTTCGTTAAATCCCGGAATAGGATAAAACGCAAAATTCCCCGGTAGAAATACGGATAAATAATTGCTGTAATATTTATCGCAAGAGCCATGGTAATATATTTTTATCAGTTTGGATTTTGAAGTGTTTTTTATCGTAAGATAATCCGAATCTCTTGTAAAATCCAACTCATTATTGTTACCATCGGTGATTTTACTGATTTTATATCCATGATACAAAGTGAATTTGTATTCGTCTTTAAAATCATCTGTTTTAATTGTTGCAACGGCGTTTAAGTCGTTTCTAAAACTAAACTCCAAGTCGTAACTGTCAACCATAAAATCGGCAGGCTTTGAAACTTGCTCATTGTTCTCGTAATATCTTTTATCTGCCGACACACCCGAAGCACTCAAATTCATTTGCGCAGCAGAAAACGGCAATATATATCCAACTAATGTTATTACACACAGGCAAAAACAAATCGTGCTTTTTAAAATCTTATTATTCTTTGAAATTTCATTATCGGTTAAACAGTAAAAAAGCAATGCCAAAAATATAAAAAACAATATTTGAGATAGCTTGTCCAAAGTTATTATATATCCCGAATGCATATTTGGAGTCCAACCGATTGAAGCGGGAGCTATATTGAAAAATTTAAGGGATTTTGTTATGTCTGTGCCGGTTGAATTATAAACGCCGACAGAAAGCGAGTCCATAAGATTTGTTTCCGATATAGCTATAATAAGCATAATGATATATGAAACAAATCTGCCCTTTATTTTCGACAGCAAAAAGCCAATAAATATTGCAGACAAAATGCACAGCAAAAAGTAAATTATCAAAACAACTAAAGTATGTATCACTAAAGAGAGTGAAAACTGTTTATTCGCAAAAATATAAATAACATTAAAAAGTAATGCCTCTGCAAACAGCAACAAATCATACAAAAAAATTGATTGCAACTGATTTTTGTATACAGACCTCATACCTTTTTTAGTGACGCATATAGGCTCATAGTACCTATTGAGTTTATAACAACATTCAAATGTGAAAAATATAAAGAATATTATTAAATAAGGTAATGTGTATAATGTATTACCTAACATATATAAAGACGGAATGTCTATATCTTTTATACAAGAAATAAATGAATACAATAAAAACGCAGAAAATGAAAAAACCATAAGGATAATCAATATCTTATAAAATTTATTTCTTTCTATTGACTTTTTTTGCAAATATAAATTAGTCATAAAATCACCACCAAAAGAATATTGTGTATAAGTTCAATACGCCAAAACTATTGTTTAGTGCTTTACTTTTTATAATCAGAACCAAGTAGGTTTTTTATTAAATTTACATCCGCGATATGCAATTCCGGGTGCAAGCTTGTCACCGTTTCTGCATAAAAGTTCATCAACTCTTACAAAGCTGTAACCCTGCGCTTCAAGTACATCAATTGCTCTCAAAGTGGCTTTTACGGTAGTTTCTTTTGTATCGTGCAAAAGTAATATTTCACCGTCGTGAGCCTTATTTACTATGTAATTAAATACATATTCTTCATCTTGATGTTTCCAGTCAATCGAATCATTTGACCATTTTACAGCTATCATATCATTAACGGCATTTAAAGAAGTGCCGAAATAATGGCCATATGGTGGCCTGTAAAATTTTACATCTGTTCCTGTAATTTCTTTAATTATTTTGTTAGTTGAATAAATTTGGCTGGCAATAGTGTTCTTACTGCTTTTCATCATATCAATATGTGAATATGTATGATTGCCGAGCAGATGACCGTCTGCAATAATATTTTTTATTGTTTCGGTATTTTTTTGCGCTTTTTTACCGAGAACAAAGAAAGTTGCTTTTGCATTTTTTGATTTTAGTCCGTCTAAAAGTGCCTGTGTGTAGTCACTCGGTCCATCATCAAAAGTTAAAGCTATCATTTTTCTGCTTGGATTTTCAACCTCAACGCCAAAACTTTTAGAGTAAGGAGTGAATATATAGCTTATAATTATAAATGCAGTTAGTGCCAATGCAATTATAATGTTGGTTTTATTTGTGGTTTCTTTTAAATTTAACATAACATATCCCTCTTGCACTTATAGGATAGCATATTTAAATTTGCAACTCAATAATTATAGAAACTCTTTGAAATATCTTAATATTGTCTTTATAATGTCTTAAAACTCGTTATATTTAGCCATTTCGTTAAGGTCAATGTGTTTGAAATGAAGCGGATTAACTTGCGCGTCATCAGCCGGATAACCGGTTGGCATAAGTGAAATAACATCAAGATTTTCCGGAATATTTAATACTTTTTTTGCAATTTCAGGATTAAATGCCATTACCCATGTTGTTCCCAAACCGAGTTCCTGTGCCTGAAGCATCATATGAGTTAAAACAATGCTGCTGTCAACTTCGGCTGATGATAAATTGTCATATTTTCTTGTCCAAGCTTTAGCTCTGTCAACGCACATTACAAAAATAAGCGGCGCATCAAATGTATATCTGGTGCATTTTTCTTCATCAAGTGCTTTGATTTTATCTTTATCGGTTAAAACCAAAATTCTTTGCGGTTGCAAGTTGCATGCAGTAGGTGCAACAAGTCCCGCTTCAAGTATTTTATCTATTTTTTCCTGTTCAACAGCCTTGCCTTTAAATTTTCTGCATGAATATCTTTCTTTAATGAGTTTTTCAAATTTCATATTTATTGCTCCTTTCGTTGTTATATATTAACAAATAATTTATGCTTAAACAATATTATTACAAAAAATATCTTTAAATTTTACTATCAATCTGTTAAAATAATCATATTACTTTGAAAGGACTAATTATGGATATTTTACAAAAACTTACTCAGGAATTTTCCGTTAAGCTTTGGCAGGTGGAAAATGCCGTTAAACTTATTGATGACGGAAACACTATTCCGTTCATTGCAAGATACAGAAAAGAAGCAACGGGTTCACTTGACGACCAGCTATTAAGAGATTTATCAGACAGGCTTACATATTTGCGAAATATGGAGGAGCAAAAAGAAAAAATAATTGCTTCAATTGAAGAGCAGGAACTTATGACGGATGAAATAATGGCGTCAATTGAAAGTGCGTCTACTCTTACCGAACTTGAAGATATTTACAGACCTTTCAGACCTAAAAGAAAAACAAGAGCTTCAGTCGCTAAAGCTAAAGGTTTGCAGGGGCTTGCCGATTTTCTCTATGCACAGGATAAAAATTCAAATCAACCGCTTGTTGAAGCAGAAAAATATCTTAATGACGAAGTAGAAAGCGTTGAAGACGCATTAAACGGTGCTAAAGATATAATTGCTGAATTTGTTTCTGATGACCCGGCAGGCAGAAAGATGCTGCGCTATTCAATTAAAAATCACGGTAATATCGTTGTAACAGGGGCAAAGGATGATCTTGGCGTATATGAAATGTATAGGGAATATACCGAGCCGATTTCAAATATTGCGTCACACAGAGTTCTTGCATTCAACCGTGGTGAAAAAGAAGGCTTTTTAAAAGTAAATATTGATTATGATAAAATTACCGCGTTGACTATTCTTTATAATCTTCATATAAAGGATAGTTCACCGACTCAAGAACTTGTTAAGGAAGCTATCGAAGATTCGTATACCCGCTTGATTTTTCCGTCTGTTGAGCGTGAACTAAGAAATTCTTTGTCTGAAAATGCAGATGACAAGGCTATAAAAGTTTTTGCGGAAAATACGCGCCATTTGCTAATGCAACCGCCTGTAAAGGGTAAAGTTACTTTAGGGTTAGACCCGGGTTACAGAACAGGATGTAAAGTTGCGGTAGTTGATGCAACGGGTAAAGTATTGGATACAAGTGTAATATATGCAGTTCCTCCGCATAATAAAGTTGAACAGGCGAAGAAAATAATTAAAGACCTTGTTAAAAAACATAATGTTCAAATGTTTGCAATCGGCAACGGTACTGCATCACACGAAACAGAGGTTTTTGCTTGCGAAGTTATTAAAGAACTCAACTGCGGTATTACTTATATGGTTGTAAGTGAGGCGGGAGCATCGGTTTATTCGGCTTCTAAACTCGCCGCAAAGGAATTCCCTGAATATGATGTATCATTGAGAAGTGCAGTTTCAATTGCGCGCCGCCTTCAAGATCCGCTTGCCGAACTTGTTAAAATTGACCCTAAAGCAATCGGCGTAGGCCAATATCAGCACGATATGCCGCAAAACCGGCTTTCAAGCGCACTTGACGGTGTGGTTGAAGACTGTGTTAATACAGTCGGAGTAGACCTTAACACTGCATCTGCGCAGCTTTTAAACCGAGTTGCAGGCGTATCATCAAAAATCGCTGATAATATTGTAAAATATAGGCAGGAACACGGTATTTTTAAATCACGCGATGAAATTATGAATGTTTCAATGCTTGGTCCAAAAGCATTTGAGCAATGTGCAGGATTTTTGAGAGTGAGCGAAAGCAAAAATGTTCTCGATAACACAGCCGTTCACCCTGAAAGCTATGATGCAACACGCAAACTTCTTAAATTATGCTCGGTTACTGATGAAGATGTAAGGAACGGTAATGTTTCTGCTGTTAAGCAATATGTTGAAACAGTAGGCACATCTGCACTTGCAAAACAACTCGATATCGGCGAGCCGACTCTTATTGATATTACAAAAGAAATTGCCAAACCGGGCAGAGATCCAAGGGATGAACTGCCGGCCCCTATGCTTCGCACAGATGTTATGGATATTGAAGATTTAAAAGTCGGAATGGAACTTAAAGGAACAGTTCGTAATGTAATTGATTTTGGTGCGTTTGTTGATGTTGGTGTTCACCAAGACGGACTTGTGCATATTTCTCAAATTACAGAAAAATATATTAAGCACCCAAGCGATGTTTTAAAAGTAGGGGATATAGTAACAGTTTGGGTGATTTCAGTTGATGTGGATAAAAAGCGTATTGGTTTATCTATGAAAAAGCCTAAAGAATAATGAATTTCAAAATAATTAAAAGTAACAGAAAAACAATTTCACTCAGTGTTGATGATGAACTTAACGCAATAGTTAAAGCACCGTATTATGTTTCAAATTATCAAATTCAAGAATTTATAGATAGAAACAACGAATGGCTTGAAAAGGCTGTGTTAAGAAAGAAAAAGCATATTGATAAATATAATATTAGCGAAGAAGATAAGAAACGCTTGATTTTAGAAGCAAATGATTACCTGCCTAAAAGGGTAGAATATTATTCCGATATTATGAATGTTAAGCCAACAGGTTTAAAAATCACTTCTGCAAAAAAGCGCTTTGGCTCCTGCAATGGTAAAAATTCTATTTGCTTTTCATATTATTTAATGCTTTATCCGAAAGAAGCGATTGATTATGTAGTTGTGCATGAACTGGCACATATAAAACACCACAATCACAGTAAAGAGTTTTATAATTATATATCAATATTTATGCCGGATTACAAGCAAAGGGAAAAACTTTTAAGAGATTAAATAATCAAAGACAAGAGTTAATTTTAATCATTATTTGAAATTAACTCTTGACTTTGGACTTGAAATCTATTATTATATCTGTTGTACGCTGGTGTGGCGAAATAGGCAGACGCAAGGGACTTAAAATCCCTCGGTAGAAATACCGTACCGGTTCAAGTCCGGTCACCAGCACCAAAGAGCAACCGTTTTGGTTGCTCTTTTTTAATACTGTTATTTCTTTAATTATTGCAGATTTTTCCTTATCTTCTATTGAAAATGCGAATTTAATATTGTATTATAAGTGTAATTAAATAAGTAAGAGGTATTTTATGCAGGATTATAAATTAAATGGCAGTGAATGCTTAGGTATTGAGTTTGGCTCAACAAGAATCAAGGCTGTTTTGATTGACAGCGAATATAATGTTTTAGCTTCCGGCAGTCATGATTGGGAAAACAAACTTGAAAACGGATATTGGACTTACAGCATTGATGATATTTTGAGTGGATTGCAAAATGCATATAAATCACTTAACGATGAATGCTTAAATAACTTTTCCGCTAAGATAACAAGCCTTTCATCAATCGGCTTTTCCGCAATGATGCACGGTTATTTACCGTTTGACAAGGATGATAATTTACTTGCCGAGTTTAGAACTTGGAGAAATACCACAACAGGCAAGGCAGCAAAGAAATTAACCGAACTTTTTAATTTTAATATTCCGCAGCGTTGGAGCATTGCTCATTTGTATCAGGCAATTTTAAACGGTGAAAAACATACTGAAAAAATATCATACATAACTACTTTGGCGGGATATATTCATTATATGTTATCCGGCAATAAGGTTGTCGGCATAGGTGAAGCTTCAGGTATTTTTCCTATTGACAGTAATATTAACGATTATAATCACGAAATGCTTGATAAGTTCAGTACGCTTGATGAAGTTAAAAAATTCAAGTGGAACATTAAAGATATTTTACCTAAAATTTTAGTTGCAGGCGTGAATGCAGGAACGCTTACTGAAAAAGGAGCTTTGCTTCTTGACCCGACAGGTACATTAAAACCGGGCGCTTTAATGTGTCCGCCTGAGGGCGACGCAGGAACAGGCATGGTAGCTACAAACAGTATTGCGCAAAGAACCGGTAATATTTCTGCCGGAACTTCGATTTTTTCAATGATTGTGCTTGAAAAGCAACTTTCAAAAGTTTATGAAGAAATTGATATGGTTACTACTCCTACCGGCAAACCTGTTGCTATGGTGCATTGTAATAACTGCTGTACTGATCTTGATTATTGGGTTAAGTTATTTATTGATTTTGCAAGTATTTCAGGCAGTTCTTTAACTAAAGCACAAATTTATGATATGCTTTATAACGAAGCGCTTAAGGCTGATGAAGACTGTGGCGGCCTTGTATCATCAAACTATTTTTCAGGTGAACCTGTTACCGGTTTTACACAGGGCAGGCCAATGTTTTTAAGAAGCGAAAATGCAAAATTCACTTTGGCTAATTTTATGCGAACAAATATCTATTCGGCAATCGCTACGCTTAAAATCGGTATGGAAATACTTGAAAAAGAAAATGTTGTAATTGATAAGTTAATGGGCCACGGTGGCCTGTTTAAGACTGAATATGTAGGTCAAAAACTTATGTCCGGTGCAATGAAAGCACCCGTTTCCGTTCTTTCAACAGCGGGTGAAGGCGGTGCTTGGGGTATAGCTGTTCTTGCAAGCTTTGCAAAAGAAAGTTTTGGCTTATCACTTGATGAATTCCTTGACGAAAAGGTATTTTCAAAATTTGAAATTAAAACCACTGTTCCTGATGAAAAGGATATAAGCGGTTTTGAAAAATATATGCAACTTTATAAAAAATCATTGGCAGTTGAAAAATCGGCTGTTGAAAACATATAAGGAGAAATATTATGGCAATTAAAGATTATGAATTTTGGTTTATTGTGGGTACACAGCACCTTTACGGTGAAGAAATATTTGCCGACATTAACGCACACGCAAAAGAAATGTGTGATGAATGGAGTGCTAAACTTCCTTGCAAGGTTGTTGCAAAGCCTTGTGTTAAAACTTCATCTGAAATTTTGAATGTTATTCAAGAAGCAAATAACACAACTAACTGCGCAGGTATTATTACTTGGATGCATACATTTTCTCCTTCAAAAATGTGGATAGCAGGACTTAATGCACTTAACAAGCCTTATCTTCATGTTAACACTCAATTTAATCGTGATATTCCTTGGGATTCAATTGATATGGACTTCATGAATCTTAATCAGTCAGCGCACGGTGACAGAGAACACGGTTATATCCACGCAAGAATGAGAAAAAAGGTTAAGGTTATTGCAGGTTATTGGAAAGATGCAACATTTCAAAACAAAATGGGTGTTTGGATGAGAGCGGCAGTCGGCGCAAACGAATCAAGAAAGCTTCGTGTACTTCGTATTTCTGATAATATGAGAAATGTTGCAGTTACCGACGGTGATAAAATTGAGGCTCAAATCAAGCTCGGCTGGCAGGTAGACCATTACGGTGTCGGTGACATTATCAAATATGTTAACGCTGTCAGTGAAGATGAAATTGATGCTCAAATGGATGAATACAAGAAAAATTATGATTTTGATACAAACAATATTGATTCCGTCCGTTATCAAGCAAGGGAAGAAGTAGCAATAAAAAAATTCCTTGATGAAAACGGTTTTGGAGCATTTCACACCAATTTTGAGGACTTGCAGGAACTTCGTCAGCTTCCGGGACTTGCTGCACAGGATTTAATGCGCCAGGGATATGGCTTTGGTGCAGAGGGTGACTGGAAAGTTGCCGCAATGACAAGAATTATGAAGCTTATGGCAGAGGGTATGAACGGCGGTACTGCATTTATGGAGGACTACACATATCATTTTGAACCGGGAAATGAAATGCTCCTTGGTTCACATATGCTTGAAGTTTGCCCAAGCGTTGCTGCCGAAAAGCCAAAAATTCAAGTTCATCCGCTTGGTATAGGTAACAGGGAAGACCCTGCGCGACTTGTGTTTAAGGCACAAACAGGTGATGCAATTGTTGTAACTCTTGTTGATATGGGTGACAGGCTCAGGATGATAGTTAACGATGTAGAGTGTAAGGAGCAGGTTAATGATATGCCGAATCTTCCGGTTGCAGGTGTTCTTTGGAAGCCGCTTCCTTGCCTTCAAACTTCTGCTGAAGCTTGGATTTATGCCGGCGGTGCTCACCACTCTGTGCTTTCGTATACTCTTACAGCAGATCATATGAGGGATTTTGCAGAAATTATGGGTATTGAGTTTATTCATATTAACAAAGACACAGAAATTAACGAATTTAAAAAAGAACTTTTCTACAACGATGTTGCATATAAGCTCGGTATGTAAGGGGATTTAAAATGTTAGAAGAACTTAAAGAGCAGGTTTTTGAAGCTAATCTTCAGCTTGTTAAATACGGTCTTGTAGTGCTTACTTGGGGTAATGTTTCGGGCATAGACAGAAATAAAGGATTATTTGTAATAAAACCTTCCGGCGTACCATATGATGATATGAAGGCATCGGATATGGTAGTAATGGATTTAGAAGGTAATAAAGTAGAAGGCAACTTAAATCCGTCTTCCGATACTCCTACTCATCTTGAACTTTATAGAAATTTTGATAATATAGGCGCAGTTGTGCACACACATTCACCATGGGCTTGTTCATGGGCACAGGCAGGCAGAGATGTAAATGCTTATGGTACAACTCATGCAGATTTTGCAAACTGTGCAATTCCGTGTGCCAGAGGTTTGAGTGAGGAAGAAGTAAAGGGCGAATATGAACTTAACACAGGTAAAGTTATTGTAGAAGAATTTGAGCAAAGGGGAATTAAACCTGAAGAATGCCCTGCTGTGTTAATTCATAGGCACGGACCTTTTACTTGGGGTAAAGATCCGTTCAAAGCTGTTGAAAACGCCTTGATTCTTGAGGAAGTATCAAAAATGGCTTATCAAACAGAACAGATTGCTTCACTTGACAATGATTCAAATATCGGAATTGAGCAATATTTACTTGATAAGCATTACCAAAGAAAGCATGGTAAAAACGCATATTATGGACAAAGTAAATAGGAGTGTAATTATGAAAAAATGTTTGAGCGTTATTTCTTCATTGCTCTTCGCAGCACTTTGCTTGGGCTTTGCATTTAATGCATATGCACAAGATGTTACTGTTTTAAATGAAGCAAATACGGTTATTTCAATTTCTGAACAAAATTATGTGTATGACGGTACACCTAAAAAGCCTACGGTTTCTGTTTATTATAACGGAATTTTGCTTAGCGAAAATGTTAATTATTCGCTTAAATATGATGATTTTGTTGTTGCCGGAACAGCTAAAGTTACCGTTACCGGTATAAATTCATATACCGGCTCTGTTACTAAGGAATATACAATAAAGCCAATAACTTTTAACAGCAAAAATTTATCTGTCACATTTGATAAAACTTCACTTGTATATTACGACAGTGCTGTTCATCCTGTTATGTATGTTTCGTTTAATGGTCAACCATTGGTGCAGGATGTTGATTATAAGGTTACTTATTCTAAAAATAACGCACCGGGCAGAGCAACCGTTAAAATCACCGGTATAGGAAATTTTGCAGGAAGTGTATCAAAATCATTTATAATTTCACCGCAAAAAGTAAACTCTGTTTCAATTGCAAAAAATTCTGCTACAACAGCAACAGTAAGTTGGGGCAAAGTTGATAAAGTTTCAGGTTATGAAATTTTAAAGTATGATGCTAACAAGAACAGCTTTGTTCATGCAGTTTACGCTTCTGCCGATAGTACATCTTATAAGTTTACAAAACTTCAAAATTCAGCTTTACATTCTTATGTAGTTAAAGCTTATAAAACTATTGACGGTGATAAATACTTCGGTGAACAAAGTGATGCTGTATCAGTATTTATAAAGCCGGCTAAAGCACAGCTTACTTCTGTAACCATGAAAAATTCAACACTTAATGTTGAATGGAAAAAGCTTGATTGCACAGGCTATGAAATCATTTATACAACTGACAGTAAGTTTAAAAAAGGTTTAAAAACTGTAAAAATCAAAAATTCAAATAAAACTAAAAAGGCTATCAAGAAACTAAAAAAAGGTAAAAAATATTATGTAAAAGTAAGAGCATATGCCGTTTATAACGGTAAAAAGCTTTATGGTAGCAAAAGTACCATGCTCAGCTCTTATTTTTCAAATGTTTATTCCACCTATTGTTCATATTATGTAAATAATAAGGACAGAACAACTAATTTGAAGATTGCTTCTAAAAAAATTAACGGCACAATTATTCAGCCGGGTGAAACATTTGATTTTAATAAAGTTGTAGGTTCAAGAACAAGCTCAAAGGGCTATAAAAAAGCACATGTGTTTACAGGTGACGATGGTGTGGCAATGGGTCTTGCCGGAGGTATTTGCCAAGTTGCTTCAACCGCATTTAACGCAGCTTTGCTTGCAAATGTTCAAATTGTTGAACGCCACCAACACAGCCAAAGGGTTTCGTATGTTCCTCTTGGCAGGGATGCAGCAATATCAGGCAATGCACAAAACTTCAAATGGAAGAATAATACTAAATACGCCATTAAAGTTGGAATGACAGTTAAGGGCGGCAAAATCACTTGTACATTTTACACTTGCCAAAAGGCAAAGCCTAAAAAAGTAAGCTTAAATGTAACTCAAAAAGGAAAAAATTTCACCTTAAAAAGAAGAGTAAAAGGAAAAGTTAACTACACTTGCCATTCGAAATATTGATAATAAATAAGAAAACACCGTCAAAAGACGGTGTTTTTTAATTGTAAATAAAGCGTGAATATTGTAAACAATATATTAACAAAGCGTTGACTTATATGTTTGAGCTACTTATAATATATTTTAAAATAATGTGTAGAGGTAATTGATATGGTTAAATCTATGACCGGTTTCGGCAGAGCAAGCAGAGAAATTGACGGTTATATGATTACGGTTGAGCTTAAATCCGTTAATCACAGATACTTTGAATTTTCGTGCCGCTGCCCGAGGCAATATGGCTTTATTGATGATAAAATTAAATCGTTTGTAAACTCTAAAGTAGCAAGAGGTAAGATTGAATGTTATGTTGGCATTGAAGCACTTAATACAGAAAGTGCTGATGTTGTTGTAAATAACACCCTTGCTAATGCATATGTAAAAGCACTTAAAGAAATTTCAACTAATTATGATTTAAAAGAAGATTTCGGTGCATCTACAATTGCTCGCTTTCCTGATGTATTGATTGTCAGAAAATCAGATGAAGACGAAGAAAAAATTTGGCAGCTTGTTAAAACGGTTGCAAATGAAGCTGTTGAAAAGTTCATAGATATGAGAAAAGTCGAAGGCAAGAAAATGTATGACGATGTGTATTCACGCAGTCAGTTTATTCTTGATACTGTTTCTTTTATTGAGGAACGCTCACCGCAAACCGTTAAAGAATATAATGATAAATTGGTTGAAAGAGTTCACGATTTACTTGGTGATGTTACTCTTGATGAGGGCAGAATATTACAGGAAGTTGCAATTTATGCAGATAAAGTGGCAGTTGCTGAGGAAACCGTAAGACTTCGCAGCCATATTTCTCAACTTCGTGATTTTATATCAAGTGATGAAGCAGTTGGCAGAAAGCTTGACTTTTTAATTCAGGAGATTAACAGGGAAACAAATACAATCGGCTCAAAGTGCAATGATGTTGAAATTGCACGCAAGGTTGTAGAAGTAAAAGCTGAAATTGAAAAAATCAGAGAACAAATTCAAAATATAGAGTAATTATTATGAAATTAGTTAATATTGGTTTTGGAAATCTAATAAATGCAGACAGGGTAATTGCAATTTTATCGCCCGAATCTGCCCCAGTTAAAAAAATTGTTAAGGAAAGTAAAGCTAAATCAACGCTGATTGATGCAACACACGGCAGAAAAACTATGAGCGTAATTGTTACAGACAGCGAAAATGTTGTACTTTCTTATCTTGATTTAAAGCAGGTTGCTGCGAAGTTTGATGTGGAGGTTGAGAATGAATAATAATGGTATGCTTGTTGTTGTTTCAGCACCGAGCGGATGCGGAAAAGACACAGTATTTAAAGAAATTCGCAAAAAAAGAAATGATATAGTTGAATCTGTTTCAGCTACCACACGAAAGCCGAGAGAAGGTGAAGTCGAAGGCGTTAATTATTTCTTTTTAAGCGAAGATGAATTTAAAGATTTGATTGAAAATAACGGACTTCTTGAATATGCTGTATATAATAATTGCTATTATGGCACGCCGATTAAAGGTGTTAATGATGCAATCAGCAACGGTAAAATCTGCGTTTTGATTATTGATGTTCAGGGTGCGGAAAATGTTAAAAAGTTATATCCTGACAGCGTTTCGATTTTCTTGGTTCCGCCAAGCTGGGAAACACTTGAGCAAAGGCTAAGAGCCAGAAATTCGGAAGAGGAAGAAATGATACAGAAAAGGCTTAACATTGCTAAAAAAGAGCTTTTGTGTCAGGATGAATATGATTATAAAGTAGTTAATGACAATCTTGATGATTGTGTTAATGATATAGAAAAAATACTTTGCGAAGAATTAAAAAAACGCAATGAATCCAAATAATTAAATTTAAAGGAGATATTTATATGTTTAACCCGGATTTGAAAAAATTATTAAAAGGCTGCAATAGCCGTTACAGTCTTGTAGTAGGTACTGCAAAGAGAGCAAGAGAAATTCGCGATGAAGCAATTGAACGCGAAGAACCTATTGATGTTAAAACCGTATCAGTTGCTATTGATGAAATTCTTGACGGAAAGTATGTAATTGAAGAACCTGATGAATTAAAATCAAATAAAAAGTAATGAACAATAATATTGCTACTGTTGCCGTTGAAAAAACTTTTTTCAATATTGATTCTGATTTTGATTATTTGATTCCTGATGATTTGGTTAAAGAAATTAAAATCGGAACAATGGTTAAAGTACCTTTTGGAAACGGTAACAGGCTCAGGGACGGAATAGTTGTTAATCTGTATTCAGCTATTAACACATCTTTGAAATCTATAAAAAGTACTGTCGGTGATAAGCCGATATTAAGTGCAGAGGCAGTATCACTTGCATTATGGCTTAAGGAACGCTGTTTTTGCACTACTTACGAATGTTTAAGACTGATGTTACCGAGAGGAATAGGTAAAGTTTCTGACGCATCTGCAAAAGTTGCAACACTATTGACAGTAAATGAAAATGATTTGCCAAAACTTACTCAAAAGCAAAAAAGCGTAGTAGATTTGCTTTTTGATGTTAATACTGCATCTGTTTCTGAAATATGTGAATTTTGCAGTGTCGGTGTATCGGTTATCAAAAATTTAGAGAAATACGGTGTTATTTCTATATATGATAAAGAGGTTTTGCGAAACCCTTATAAAAATGTACAAATAACAGAAAATAAGGATATTGAGCTTTCACCGCAGCAAACGGAAGCGTATGCCACTTACAGCAATATGCTTGATGGCGAAGGCGGCACAGGGCTTCTTTTCGGTGTTACCGGCAGCGGCAAAACACAAGTATATTTAAAACTTATTGATAAAGCACTTGAAAATCAAAAAGATGTTATTGTTTTAGTTCCTGAAATCAGCTTAACTCCGCAGGCTCTTTTGATATTTCATAAACGATACGGTGATAAAGTAGCTGTTTTTCACAGCGGTTTATCCTTCGGTGAAAGAAATGACGAATACAAAAGGGCAGACAGGGGAGAAGCTAAAATCGTTATAGGCACTAGGAGTGCTGTTTTTGCCCCGCTTCATAATTTAGGTCTTATAATAATGGACGAGGAACAGGAAAGTACTTACAAAAGTGAAAGAACACCGAAATACAACACAAAAGATGTTGCTAATTTCAGATGTAAGTATAATAAAGCATTGTTTTTAATGACTTCTGCAACCCCATCGCTTGAAACATATTCAAATGCTTTGAATAATAAATATGTGCTTTGCGAACTTACACAGCGTTTCGGTGATGCTAAATTGCCGCAGGTAATTACTGTTGATATGAAGCAGGAAATGAAAAACGGTAATAAATCGCCGATTTCCGCAAAACTTAAAGAACTTATTGAAGATACACTTGATAATAACAAGCAGGTTATTCTTTTAATTAACCGCAGGGGTTATAACACCTTTATCGCTTGTAATGATTGCGGGCATGTAATTACTTGCCCTAACTGTTCAATTTCTTTAACCTATCACAGTGCAAATAACAGGCTTGTTTGCCATTACTGCGGATATACAAAAAAGCTTGATAATGTTTGCCCTCAATGTAAGGGCGATAATATACGATACAGCGGTTTCGGTACTCAAAAAATAGAAGATGAACTTGCATATCTTTTTCCCGACGCACGCATTTTGAGAATGGACGCTGATACCACTTCAACTAAATTCAGCCATGAAAAAATGTTTAATGCTTTTGCAAATCACGAATACGATATTATGATTGGTACGCAAATGGTAGCAAAAGGCTTGGATTTTGATGATGTTACTTTAGTAGGTGTTGTAAATGCAGACAATTCACTTTATGATGAAAGTTACAACAGTGCCGAGCGTTGCTTTGATTTAATTACACAAGTAGTAGGCAGAAGCGGAAGAAGAGACGGAAACGGCAAAGCTGTTATTCAAACTATTAACCCTTATAACCAAACGCTTGAATACGCTTCAAAGCAGGATTATAAAAGCTTTTATGAAAATGAAATAGAATTGAGAAAGCTTTTAACATATCCGCCGTATTGCGATATTATTTCAGCTTCATTTATCGGTGATAATGAAAATAAAGTTGCACTGTGTTCAAAAAAGTTTTTTGAACTTTTAATTGAGGAAAACGAGAAATATAAGCATAAAATCATTGTTCTCGGCCCAAGTGTAGCAAAAATAGCAAAATTAAATAATACATATAGATACAGATTATCTGTAAAATGTAAAAATTCAAAAAATATTCGTAATATGTTTAATGATATTCAAAAGAATATAAGTAAAATCAAGGAATATAAGGATATTTCGGTATCACTTGATATAAATCCTTGTGATTTGAATTAGGAGAATATAAAATGGCATTAAGAAATATAGTTAAATTAGGTGACCCGGTTCTTAATAAAACCAGCCGAAAAGTTGAAAAATTTGATGAAAAACTTGCAATACTTATTGATGATATGCTTGAAACTATGTATCACGCTAACGGTGTAGGCCTTGCAGCTGTTCAGGTTGGAATGTTAAAAAGGGTTGTTGTAATTGACATCGGTGATGGCCCTATGGAACTTGTAAACCCTGAAATCACGATGAAAGAAGGAGAACAGAGAGAATCTGAAGGTTGTCTTTCACTTCCGGGAAAATACGGTGTTACTGTTCGCCCGATGAAAGTTCAGGTTAAAGCACAGGACAGAAACGGAAAATGGCAGGTGTTCACCGGTGAAGGCTTAAAGGCTCGTGCTTTTTGCCATGAAATTGACCATCTTGACGGAATATTGTTTACTTCACATGTTGTGGGCGAACTTCAAACACAGTAACGGAGAATAATATGAATGTAATTTTTATGGGTACGCCTGATTTTGCTGTACCTTGCTTGCAAAAGTTAATTAAAAATCACAATGTTATCGCTGTTTTTTCACAGCCTGATAAGCCGGTAGGAAGAAAGCAAGTTTTAATGCCAACACCGGTAAAAGCATGTGCAATAGAACATAATATTGATGTATTTCAGCCTACTTCGCTTAAAAATGATGATGTTTCTGCACAAATTGAAAATATGAATGCAGATGTCATTGTTGTAGTAGCTTATGGAAAAATTTTGCCGAAAAGAATACTTGAAGCGGCAAAATACGGTTGCATAAATGTACACGCTTCACTTTTGCCTAAATATAGGGGTGCTGCTCCGATACAATGGTCGGTTATAAACGGGGACAAAGAAACCGGTGTGACCGTTATGCAGATGGATGAAGGGCTTGATACCGGTGATATACTCCGTATTGAAAAAACTGAAATCGGCGAAAATGAAACAAGTGAAGAATTGTTTAACCGCCTTTCGCTTATCGGTGCAGACGCACTTATTAAAACTCTTGATGACATTGAAAAAGGTATAAGTAAACCTATACCGCAAGGAAAATCAGATAATTCATATGCCGAAAAAATTACCAAAGCTTTAAGCCCTATTGATTGGAATAAATCTGCTGTTGAAGTACACAATTTAGTCAGAGGACTTCAAACTTGGCCTTGTGCGCAAACAAAATTAAACGGTAAAAACATTAAAATTCATAAGTCGGTTTTGACTGATATTACCGGTGCAAAAGCGGGCGAGGTAATTGAAAATAATAAAAAACTTATTGTCAGCTGTGGTGACGGACATTGCATTGAAATTCTTGAATTGCAGCTTGACGGTAAAAAAAGAATGGATACTAAATCATTTTTAATGGGAAACAAGATTGAAATCGGAGCATTGTTAGGAGAGTGATATAATGGGATCTTATTTTGCATATTATTTAACAGGCTTTATTATGATACCTGTTTTCATCTTTGCAACATACTGCCAAATTAAAGTTAAGAGGTCATTTTCAACTTATTCACAGCTTTCTAACCGCAGAAGAATGACAGGCGCGCAGGCTGCATATGAATTATTGCAGCTTAACGGTATAAACGATGTCAAAATAAAAAAAATAAGCGGTACTCTTACTGATTATTATGACCCTAAAAATAAAGAAATTTGTCTTTCGCAGGATGTTTTTGATTCTACAAGTGTTGCCGCAGTAGGTGTAGCTTGCCACGAAGCAGGACATGCATGCCAGCATGCACAGGGATATGCACCTTTGAAACTCAGAAATGCTGTTATTCCTATGACTCGCATAGGTTCATTTTTAGGTGTTCCTTTAGCGTTAATAGGTATGTTTTTATACAGTAACACACTTATTTATGCCGGTTTAATTCTTTATTCAGCTGTCGCTGTTTTTCAGCTTATTACACTTCCGGTTGAATTTAATGCATCGAAAAGAGCGCTTGAAACAATTGAATCAAATCACTTCCTTGAAAATGAAGAATACATGGGTGCAAAAAAAGTATTAACTGCTGCCGCACTGACTTATGTTGCCGCACTTGCTTCGGCACTTGCAACATTATTAAGGCTATTATTGATAATTAACAGAGGTAACAGAAATTGAATAAAAGTCCGCGACTTGTAGCTCTTGAAACTTTATACAGTATTTTTTATGATGGTTCATATTCCAATATAGCGCTTGATAAGGCACTTTCTGATATTAAAGAAAACAAAGCTTTTATATCAGCACTTGTATATGGTGTAACTGAAAAAAAAATAACACTTGATTATTTTATTGATAAATACGCACAGGGCAGAATAAAACCTAAAGTTCGTATTGTGCTTTGGCTCGGTGCATATCAACTGCTTTTTATGGATAAAGTACCGTCTTCGGCCTCGATTAACGAAAGTGTTAAACTTGTCAAAGAAATTAAGCAGGATTATTATTCAAAGCTTGTAAATGCTGTATTACATAAGATAGATAATGACAGACAAATTCCTGATGACTTATCAGTAAAATATTCAGTCCCGGAAAATTTGATAAATATGTGGAAAAAACAGTACGGCGAGGATGTATTAAACGAATTCTTACCGTGCATTAACGATAAACCGCCGCTTTTTGCCATACCTAACAAGAAATTTGTAAACAGTGATGAACTGCTTTATGAACTTGAATGTGACGGTATTTTGGGTGAAGCGTATGATGAATTTGTTTTAATTGAAAATGCTAATGATTTGACTGATTCAAAAGCATTTAAAAACGGATTGTTTTATATAGAGGATTTATCAAGCTTTAACTGCGCAAATGCACTTGACGCCCTCGGTGATGATTTGGTACTTGATATGTGTTCCGCCCCCGGCGGAAAGGCTTTTACAATATCACAAAGTATGAATAACAGCGGAAAAATTTATTGCTATGATTTACATGAGCATAGACTAAATTTGATTAAAAACAGTGCAAAGCGATTATCTATTGATAATATATATACTGATGTTAATGACGCAACAGTATATAATGAAAACATTCCTAAAGCTGATAAGATTTTGTGTGATGTACCGTGTTCCGGCTTTGGAATTATAAGAAGAAAACCTGAAATAAGATATAAAGATTTAGACAGCGTTAAGGATTTACCGCAAATTCAATA
>UMIM01014085.1_pt1 | contig 24871 bp, 23 predicted proteins | sample 1965831 | NCBI WGS metagenome assembly UMIM01 (sample SAMEA4836125, study PRJEB28245) | human gut metagenome | biome: gut microbiome; material: fecal sample | place: Denmark | collected 2008 | reverse complement strand
CCCCCAATACTGGGTGTCCAGTATTGGGGGTACATATCACTGTTGCGTTGGCGACGTGAGGGCTTGCTGCTGCAATGCAATATTGGCAGCTTTGCAGGGAGCTTTGGCGCACAGGCCGAGCAGGCAGCGAAGCTGCTTTTGGCGAACGGCTTGGTTGATTTTGTGGGCAGTGATGCGCACAGGGACAGTGGGCGCGATACGGATATGCGCGGCGGTGCTGCTGTAATTAGGGAGCTGGCCGGTGAGGCTGTGCTGCAGCAGCTGACGCAGATTAATCCGCAGAGGATTATTGACGGCACTCCTTTGAAAGGTAAAGCACCGCAGCAGTTAATTGCAAAGGAAAAGAAATCTAAGTGGTGGAACAGGTTATTCAAATAATAAATATACCGTTTTTTTTGTTTAAAAATTTTTATTAAGGAGTATAAAATGAAAAAGTCATTAGTAGTATTGGCATTGGCGCTGGCTTTAGGGACAGGCAGCGCTGCACAGGCGCAGGTGCAGGATTATGTGATGTGCCCGGGCGATGTGCTGCAGGTTGTGGTATATGGTCATGAGGATTTGAGTACACTGGCGGGTAATACGCAGAATTCGCCGTATGTGGTGCGCCCCGACGGCAAGGTGTCCTTCCCGCTGATTGGCGATGTGGATGTTACGGGCAAGACAGTGACGCAGTTCCGTGAGGAGCTGGTGAGCCGCTTCGGTTATTACCTGTTGAAGCCGCAGATCAGTGTGAATGTGGTGAAGCTGGGTACTACGCGTGTGTATGTGCTGGGCGAGGTTAAGCGCCCAGGCCTGTTTGAGCTGGAAAAGAGCCACCGTGTGCTGGATGCACTGGCTAAGGCGGAGGGCTTTACCGAAAAATCTGCCAAGAGGAATGTCTTTTTGGTGCGTGCCGGTTCTACCGAGGTGCAGCAGCTGAACATCAACAATTATCTGAGAAAGGCTGACCAGAGCGCGAACCTGGAGCTGCATGAGGGCGACTGCCTGTATCTGACCAGCAACCATAAGGTTATCTTCAGCAAGGATATTATGCCGTTCCTGACCGGTGCATATTACATCAACGAAATTAAAAACGATGATTGAGGAGAATAGATGTGAGTAAGGATTTACATAATGACGAAGAGATTACTATAGACCTGCTGGAAATAGCCAATATTCTGAAGCGCAATGCAGGCAATATCGCCCGCGTTACCGGTATTTTTGTGGTGGCAGCAGGCGTATACCTGACTACAGCAACGCCGGTATACGAATCGCAGGCTTTGCTGCGTGTTAAGCAGCCTAAGGGCATTGGCACCAGCCTTTTGGAATCCATGCCGATGGGCAATGCAATGGCCAACACCCAGCTGATGAACACCTATGCAGAGATTTTGAAGAGCCGCAGTGTTGTGGTGCCCGTAATCCAAAAGACGGAGCAGCCTAATAAAGAAGGCAAGTATCCTGCTTATGATGCTTATGTGAAGGGACGTATTACTACCGCGCCTTTTAAGGATACTGAAATTATGCAGCTGACGGTGCGTGCAAATACGCCGGAAAAGGCACAGGAGGCTAATAAGCTGATTGTGGACGGCTTTTTGAAGCGTTTGACGGATCTTTCGCGTGACCAGCAGAAGGCTACCCGCGGCTTTTTGGAGGAGCGTGCTGTGGCTGCCAAAAATGAGCTGCAGACTGCGGAAGATAAGCTGACAGATTATAAGAAGAAAAATAATATTATTGCTCCCGATGATGCTGTGAAGCTGGCGAGCGAAAAGATGAGCATGGTGGATAAGCTGAGCGCGGAAAACAAGGTGGCGCTGGCTACTGCCAATGCGCGCCTGGCAGCGGCTAACGGCCAGCTGCAGGGCGAGGCTGTTTCCATTGCGGATAACAAAACGATTCAATCCTATAATGCGAAGCTGGCAGAGCTGGAGGGCGAGCGCATCAGCTATATGGATAAATATACTGAAAACCACCCGAAGGTGCAGCAGGTGAACCAGGAGATTGCAGGCCTGAAGGCTAAAATCCAGAACGAGATTAACAAGGTTGCCGCTTTGCAGGCTCCCAGTGATAACCCGGTACACCAGCAGCTGCTGGCCAGCAAGTTCAGTAGCGAGGCTGAAGCGAGCGTGGCACAAAGCAACCTGGCCAAGCTGGCGCAGATTGACGGCGAAAACAAGAACGGCTTAAAGGAGCTTTCCGATAAGGAGCAGCAGTTTGTCGGCCTGCTGCGTGATGTGACGGTGGCTAACGAGATTTACGTTATGCTGGCCAAACGCCTGGAGGAGGCCAAGGTTGCGGAAGCAAGCGTTGCTACCGAGGTGCAGGTGGTGGACAGCGGCACGCTGCCGGAAGCCCCTGTGAAGCCGCGTAAGGCGATGACACTGCTTTTGGCAGCACTGCTGGGCATTTTGGCAAGCAGTGGCTTTGTAGTGGTGCGCGAGCTGCTCAACAGAACAATCAAGACTGCCGATGATGTGGCACAATACCTGGATTTGCCGCTTTTGGGCAGTGTTCCTGATTTGGAGGATTTGCAGAAGAATATGCAGGAGAAGGATAAAAAACCTGGCCTGGCTGTGAGAATGTGGAGGAAAATATGGAAGGCTTAAACCTGATTGCACATAATGATTTGAAGAACCCGGCGACGGAGGCATACCGTGTTATCCGCACCAGCATCCAGTTTGCGCAGGCCGGTAAGGAGCTGAAGACGCTGGCTGTTACCAGCTGCATGCCTAACGAGGGCAAGAGCATGACTGTTGCCAATTTGGCGGTGGTGCTGACGCAGGCAGGCAAGAGCGTGCTGCTTTTGGATTGCGATATGCGTAACCCGACTGTGCACAAGAATTTTGGCCTTTCCAATAAGCTGGGGATTTCCAGCTGTATAAGCATGGACACACCGCTGAGCGCTGCAGTGCAGGCTACGAAGGTGGACAACCTGTATGCGGTGACAAGCGGCGTGATTCCGCCGAACCCGAGCGAGCTGCTGGGCAGCGAGCGCATGCGGGAGCTGCTGCAGGAGGCCAGAGAGATTTATGATTATGTGCTGATTGACCTGCCGCCGGTGCTGCCGGTTGCGGATGCACTGGTTTTGGGTGCTGTGGTTGACGGCGTGGTGCTGGTTATCGACAGCGGCGAGGTGAAGGTTGATCTGGCACGCGATGTGAAGAAGCAGCTGCAGCATGCCGGGGCGAATATCCTGGGCGTTGTGCTGAACAAGGTGCGCAGTGAGCACCATGGCTATGGCTATGGCTATTACTATTACTACGGAAACAAGGAAGCTTCCAACGGGGAGGGGAAGTAAGCTAAACAGCTGAGCTGACTGATTTAAGTTGTTATGTTAATTGATGTGTTTTAAAGAAAGTGTTTGTGATGGTTTTGTATGAGTATTAATGAAGTTAGCAAAAAATTAAAGATAAGATGGCTGCTGATGGCTTACGACATCGCGATTTTCCTGCTGGTTGTGTTTTTTATGGTCAGCGCTTACGGAATTCATTCAGAAGATATAACGGAGTTTGTGGAGACTGTTATTGCCACGCTTGCTTGTCTGCTGTTTTGCCGCATTATGGGTAATGTTTACCATATGGTAATCCGTTATGGCGGCGTAGGCGTGTATATGCGTCTTTTTGCAACAGATCTGACAGCGCTGCTGTTTTACTTCCCACTGAAGTATGTTTTTGGCCTGCGGAATATGGAAAGCAAGACCTGGATGATTGTTATTATGCTGAACTTGCTGTGTGCTGTGGGCATCCGCCTGATGTACCGCTATTGCTACCGCTACGGCGTACGCAGGGACAAGAAGGGTGAGTTCCTGCGCTGGCTTTTGGTGCTGTGTGCCGGTGAAACTGTTATCAAGGAGCGCCGCAATGAAAATAAGCGTATCCGTGTGGCGGTGCTGGGTGCAGGGCGTTTGGGCGCTGTGTTGGCTGATGAGCTGTTGAGCAATGACAGTGCTGCCTATGTGCCGGTTTGTTTTATCGACCAGGATCCAAACAAGGCAGGACGCGAGATTATGGGCTTGCCGATTTTGGCTGAAGGCGAAGATACCCTGGATGACCTTAAGGAGATGGGCGTGCAGGAGATTGTTTTTGCTATTACCAATATCGTGAATACGAATAAGGAGATGCTGTTCAACTTCTATCGTAAGGCAGGCTACAAGGTTAAGGTTTATGACTTTTCCGTGGCGGACGTTGCCAAGAGAGGCAAGCGTATGCTGCGTGAGTTTGATATTGATGAATTGCTGTTCCGCCAGCCTATTGTAGTAAACAATGAGTTTGTTGCTGATTATTATAAGGGCAAGGTTATTCTTGTTACCGGCGGCGGTGGCAGTATCGGCAGCGAGCTGTGCCGTCAGCTGGCGAAGATGCAGCCTAAGCAGATTGTGGCGCTGGATATTTATGAGAATGGCGTTTATGACCTGCAGCAGGAGCTGCGTTTGCGTTATGGCGATGAACTGGATTTCAAGGCAGAAATTGCCAATATCTGCTGCGAGCGTTCCATGCGTAGGATTATGGAGGAATACCATCCGCAGATTGTGGTGCATGCTGCAGCACATAAGCATGTGCCTTTGATGGAAAAGAACTGCATTGAGGCGGTGGAAAACAATGTTTTTGGTACGCTGAATGTGATTAAGCTGTGCGAGGAGTATGGTGCGCAGCGCTTTATGATGGTTTCTACAGATAAGGCGGTCAACCCCACGAATATTATGGGCGCGACAAAGCGTATGTGTGAGATTATCGCAAGGGCGCACAGTGCATCCGGCAGCAGTGTTGTGTTCAGTGATACGCGCTTTGGCAATGTGCTGGGCAGTGCAGGCAGTGTTATACCGCTGTTTAAACGCCAAATAGCCAATGGCGGACCGATTACGCTGACGGACAAGCGCATTATCCGCTATTTTATGACGATTCCGGAGGCCAGCCAGCTTGTGCTGCACAGTGGTGCCATCGCCAAGAACGGCGAGCTGTTTGTGCTGGATATGGGCCAGCCGATTAAGATTTATGACCTGGCGGTGAATATGATTAAGCTTAGCGGGCTGGAGCCTTTCCGCGATATTGATATTATCGAGACAGGTTTGCGCCCCGGTGAAAAGCTTTATGAGGAGCTGCTGGTGAAGAGCGAAACGCTACGCAAGACGGATAATGATTTAATCTTTATCGAGAAGGACGAACCAATCAGCATGGAGGATTTGCAGGAGCGCTTAGAAATTCTGCGTGAGGCTATCCGCTCCAACGATGATGAAACAGTGCGTGCTGCGATGCACAGGGTTGTGCCGACGTACAAAACGCCGGAAGAGGTTAACTGCAAGGCTGCGCAGGCAGTAGAAATGCAGAATGCGAAGGTTGTAGAATAGAAAGAGGGGCATTTAAATGTTTGTAAGAAAAGCAGATTTTAAACCGTTTGACAAGAAGGTATGGCTGGCTACACCGACCATGCATGGTGAGGAGCTGAAGTATATTACCGAGGCTTATGAAACTAACTGGATGTCTACTGTAGGCGAAAATATCAACGAGGTTGAACGCATTGCAGCGCAAAAGGCTGGCGTAAAATACGCTGTAGCACTTGCTGCCTGCACTCCGGGCCTGCATTTGTGTGTTAAGCTGGCAGGTGAAAAGCTGTATGGCAAACCGGCAATCAGCCACGGTGCACTGGAAGGCAAGCGTGTTTTCTGCAGCGATATGACCTTTGATGCTACGCTGAATCCTGTAGTTTATGAAGGCGGTATTCCTGTTTTTATTGATACTGAACGTAAATCCTGGAATATGGATCCTGTGGCTTTGGAAAAGGCTTTTGAGATGTATCCCGAGGTTAAGCTGGTTATCAGCGCTGAGCTTTATGGCTTCAGCGGTGATATTAAGCGCATTAAGGAAATTTGCGAAGCGCATGGCGCTCTGCTGATTGAGGATGCAGCGGAAGCTATGGGCGCAACCTGGGACGGTCAGCCCTGCGGTTCCTTTGGTGATTATTCCGCTATTTCTTATAATGGCAACAAAATTATTACCGGTTCTGCCGGCGGCTGCCTGCTGACTAATTCTTTAGAGGATGCCAACAAGGCACGCAAGTGGTCTACCCAGTCCCGCGAGAATGCACCTTGGTATCAGCATGAGGAGGTTGGCTACAACTACCGCATGAGCAACGTTATTGCAGGCGTTGTACGTGGCCAGTATCCGCATCTGGAGGAGCACATTGCGCAGAAGAAGGCTGTTTATGAGCGCTATAAGGAAGGCCTGAAGGATTTGCCGGTGGAGATGAATCCGTTTGACGCTGAACGCTGCGAGCCTAACTACTGGCTGAGCGCACTGATTATTAAGCCGGAGGCTATGTGCAAGCAGGTGCGTGGCGAGCAGGATGCTTGCTACGTTGCTGAACATGGCAAGAGCTGCCCGACAGAAATTCTCGAAGCAATCTTCAGCATTAACGCTGAGGGCAGACCTATCTGGAAGCCGATGCATATGCAGCCTATGTACCGCATGCATGAGTTCGTAACTGTTGACGGCAGTGGCAGATGCAGAACTAATGCATATATCGCTGGCGGTGTAGAAGACGTTGGCGCAGATATTTTCCAACGCGGCCTGTGCCTGCCGAGTGATAATAAGATGACGGCTGAGGAGCAGGACAAGATTATTGAAGTGATTAAGGCTTGCTTTGAGTAAGGCTATATTATGGAAGAACATGAAGTAAAGTTAGTCCTTGAAAAAGATGGCTGGCATATTTATCAAGACGGTATGCAAGTCATAGGAGGATTCTTCGTACCTAAAGATAAAGTAATAGCGAAATTGGAAGCTAGACAAACAGCTAAGAAGTTATCGCCTTGCGAATTAATAGTTATTGATTACAGTGGTATGGAAGAGTCAAAAGAGCATTTTTGATTTCTAGATAAAGGAAAAGTATGTACAAAACATTTTTTAAACGTTGCTTTGATATAGTATCTTCTGGGATGGCACTTATCGTGCTGTCCCCAATTCTCTTATATACCGGTTATCTTGTAAAAACCAGACTTGGTTCACCGGTTCTGTTTACTCAGATTCGCCCAGGCAAGGATGGCAAGCTGTTTAGAATGTACAAGTTCCGTTCTATGACAGATGAGCGTGATGCAGAAGGCAATTTGCTGCCTGACGATGTGCGCTTGACGGAGTTTGGCAAAAAGCTGCGAGCAACTTCAGCTGATGAGCTGCCAGAGCTGATTAATATTTTTAAGGGTGATATGAGTGTAGTAGGACCTAGACCGCAGCTTGTGCGCGATATGGTTTTCTTTACGGAAGAAGAGATGCAGCGCCAGAGTGTCTATCCTGGTCTTACCGGTTTAGCGCAGATTTGTGGAAGAAATAATATTACATGGAAAGAAAAATTTGCTTTTGACCTGCAATATATCAAGAATATCAGCTTTCTTGAGGATATGCGGATTATCTTCCGCACTGTATTCAAGGTTTCAGCGCAAGAGGATATCGCTACTGACGGCATGGAAACTGCCGAGGATTATGGCGATTGGCTGCTGAGAACTGGGCAGATTGAGAAAGAAGAATATGATAAGAAGCAGGCGGAAGCGAAGAAAATGTTGGATGAGTTTAAAGGGTAGATTATGAGTGACTTAGTTAGTATTATTAGTCCTAGTTACAACTGTGAAAAGTTTATTGGCAAGACAATTGATAGCGTTTTAGCTCAGACCTATGGGAATTGGGAGCTTATTATTGTTGACGATTGTTCTACAGATAACACTGATGCGGTTGTAGCAAAATACAATGATAAACGTATTAAGTATTTGAAGAATGAAAAGAACAGCGGTGCTGCAGTTTCTCGTAATAAGGCATTACGAGAGGCTAAAGGTCGTTGGATAGCTTTTTTAGATAGTGATGATTTGTGGTTGCCGCAAAAGCTTGAAAAGCAGGTTGCTTTTATGGAAGCTAATGACTATCACTTTTCATATACCAATTATGAAGAAATTGATGAAGATGGTAACAAGCTGGATGTGAAAGTGACAGGTCCTAAAGTTATTTCTAAAACAGGCATGTTTAATTACTGTTGGCCAGGTTGCCTGACTGTGATGTATGATGCTAAAGCTTTTGGCTTGCTGCAAATAGCAGATATTAAGAAAAACAATGACTATGCTATGTGGCTTAAGATTTGCAGAAAGATGAACTGCTATTTACTTGACGAGTATTTAGCTGAATATCGCAGAGGTCGCAAGGGTTCAATAAGCACACATAGCTATTGGAAGCTTATAGAATGGCATTATAAGCTTTGGCATGATGCTGAAGGTATGGGTGTTATTCATAGTTGGATTAATACTGGTAGAAATTTAGTTTTTGGGTTATATAAAAAGAAAAGGTATGTAAAAAGATAGGAGAAGATGCTCAATGGAAAGAGATTCATTCTTATATAAGTCTAGACGTAAAGGACAGGTTTTGGCTCACAAGTTACTTCCCGATGCTTTTATGTCAAAATTATATTTTAAAATTGTTTTGAAGAAAGAGTTGAATCTTGACAATCCTCAGACATTCAATGAAAAAATTCAATGGTGTAAATTGAACTATCTTCCAAAAAATAAGACAGTTGTGCAATGTGCTGATAAATATGCAGTTAGAGAATACATTAAAGAAAATGGCTATAAAGACACCCTAACACCGTTATTGGGCGTATGGGACAGAGCTGAAGATATAGATTGGGATAAGCTCCCAGAAAAATTCGTTTTGAAGTGTAATCATGGCTGTGCATATAATATTATTTGCGAAGATAAAAGCAAATTTGATAAGCAGGCAGCTATAAAACAATTGAATGAATGGCTAGGTGAGGATTTTGGAGCTTTTAACATAGAACTCCATTATTCACAAATAAAGCATCACAGAATTATTGCTGAAGAATTCTTAGGATCATGTATTACTGACTATAAATTCTTTTGCTTCAATGGTGAGCCAAAATTTATCTATGTTTCTAATGACTTAATTCATGATAGACAGGCTCAAATAGGCTTTTTCTATCTTGATGGTTCGAAGATGCCCTTAACAAGAGATGATTATACGGATATACCTTCTGTAAAATTACCTGTTTTCTTTAGTCAGATGTTAGAGATGGCTAAGGATTTATCAAAGGATTTCCCTTTTGTACGTGTGGATTTCTTTTTGGCTAACGATAGATACTATTTTGCTGAATTAACATTTACTCCTGGCGCTGGCATGATGCCATTTAATCCAGAGAAGTATGATTTAGAATGGGGAAAGATGTTAGATATTGAGGAATTGAGGAAGCATGCATGAGCCAGATAAAGGAAATAGCTATTATAGGGCATTTTGGTGGCAATGAAGAGATTTTAGATGGTCAAACAGTAAAAACGAAGATTCTGTATAATGAATTACAAAATGCAACTGATTGGAAGATCAAGAAGGTTGATACATATTATAAGAGTAAGAAGCCTTTAAAGCTTTTATGGGATACTATTAAATGCGTACTTATCACAAAGCACATAATTATTCTTTTATCCAGAAATGGCATGCGTTTTTACTTTCCATTACTGTCTTTGTGTTCTAAATTATTTGGCACCAGAGTATATCACGATTTGATTGGTGGCAGTTTGGATAAGCTAGTGTTGCAATATCCTGATTTTAGAAAATACCTTAATAATTTTAAAGTTAATTGGGTTGAATCTGCTGGCTTGAAGCTGAGATTGCAAAAAGTTGGCGTAACAAATTGTGAGGTAATGCCTAATTTTAAACGTTTAAATGTTTTAACACATTATTGTGAAGAATATGCAGAGCCATTCAGATTTTGCATTTTTTCCAGAGTTATGAAGGAAAAAGGTGTAGAAACAGCTATTGAAGCTGTTGAAGCAATAAATAAATCATCTGGCAGAGAGGTATGCAAGCTGGATATTTATGGAAGGATAGACGACGGTTATAAAAATCGTTTTGAAGAGCTTCTGCAGACTGTTAGTAGTGCTGTCAATTACAAGGGCATGGTTCCATACGATAAGAGTGTTGAAGCTATAAAGGATTATTATGCGTTGCTGTTTCCTACATACTGGGATGGTGAAGGCTTCCCCGGAACTATTGTTGATGCGTTTTCAGCTGGTTTACCTGTAATAGCGACCGATTGGAATTGCAATGCTGAAATTGTAGATGATATGGTTAATGGTATTATCTATCCTAATAAAGATATCAAGGATCTTAGAAGAGCAATTGAATGGTGTATTTCTCATAAAAAAGAAGTCATTAGCTGGAAAAAAAGCTGTTTAGAAAAGGCTATGGAATATCAGCCTGATAATTATATTAAGCAAATTATAAGAACTATAGAAGAGTAAAAGGGATTATCACATATGAAACGTTTATTATGTATTTTAAGCTCGCTGGATGCTGGCGGTGCAGAAACTTTTATGATGAAAATTTTTCGTAGCTTGCCGGAAGATTACAAGATAGATTTTATCGTGTCTGCCAAATCTGGCTTTTACGAAAAGGAAGTAATTGATCTTGGAGGACGTATATTCAGAGTGCCGTTAAGAACAAAGCAGCCCATAAAAACGTTTAAAGCAATATATGATGTGGTAAAGGATAACCGTTATACACATGTTTTAAAGTTATGTGATACACCAATAGGCGTATATGATTTATTAGCTGCTAAAATGGGCGGCGCAAAGGTTTTGTGTGTGCGTTCTTGTAATGCTGGTTCATCCAATAGTAAATTGGGGACATTAGTTAATGATTTCCTTAGACCATTCTTAAATATTATGACTGATGTAAAGATTGCTCCGTCACGCTTAGCTGCTGAGTTTACCTTTGGTAAAGCAGAGGTAGAAGCAGGTAAAGTTAAGTTTATTCATAATGGCGTGGATTTAAATGTTTATAAATTTGATAAAGACAACAGAGAAAAAATTAGAAAAGAGTTTGCCATAGCAGAAGAGCAGCTCGTTATTGGACATATTGGGAGATTTAACCAACAAAAGAATCATGAGTTCTTAATTGAGGTTTTTGCTGAAGTATTAAAACAGAAACCGGATGCGTTGCTAATGCTTGTTGGTGACGGCGAAAAGAAGAATGAGATTAAAGAGCAAATCAGGACTTTAGGTATTGAAGAATCTGTAATTTTTACCGGCATTCGGTCTGATGTTCCAGCACTGCTTTCGGCAATGGATGTTTTCGTATTCCCGTCCTTTTATGAGGGTATGCCTAATACAGTAATCGAAGCACAGGCTGCTGGTTTGCCTTGTGTGATTGCAGATACAATTACGAAAGAAGCAGGTTTTACAGGGTTGGTAGAATATTTATCATTGCGTGTTTCACCGCATGAATGGGAAAATAAAGTGATGGCTCTGTACAAAAAAGGTAGAATTGATACTCATAATGAATTTATAAAGTATGCTTACGATATAGAAAGTGTGAAAAACAATTTCAAGGAGATAGTTTTTTCTAAAAAGGAGTAACAAGTCGTGATTATCAATGACAAAATAGAGAAGCTAATGTGGATATTAACCGTAGCTTTGCTTTCTTCAATTACAATTTTTGAGACCTATACTTGGGGAAGATATGTGTTGATTCTTGCAATAACAGCCTTTTTGTGTTTAGATTTATTCCTGCAAAGGGGTAAGTATAGGGTATATTTTCATGTATTTCATATATTTATGTTAACCTTAATTTTATATACAGCTTTAAGCATTTTATGGGCAATTGATATTGATGATCCTATTACTAAGTCATTGACTTTTACTCAAATATTTATTTGTATGTGGGTGTTGTATAACTATTATATAAGAAAAAATAGTATTGATGAGTTATTATCTGCTGTAAAGTGGACAGGTTATATCATTTCAGTTTATTCATTATATTACTATGGATTTTCTAATGTTTTGAGTATGATGAATTCGGGAATAAGACTTGATAATGATTATGCAAATGTGAATACTATAGGTATGTCTGCTGCTTATAGCATTATTATTCAAATAGATGAGTTTTTAAGAAGTAAAAAAATTTCTTGGAAAAGCTTGTTTTGTATACCGGCATTTATAATGGTTATAGCTACTCAAAGTAGAAAGGCTTTATTGATTCTTTTAATAAGCATTGCAATGTTACTGATTCTAAGAAATTATAATCCGAGAAAAGTGTTTATAAATATTATAAGAATGGTAGCTTCATTAATTATTTTTATTGGTATGCTAAGGTTTTTGAGTGATTTGGAGATGTTTTCCGGAATCAACCATAGAATGGAATATCTAGTTGCAATGTTTACTGGAGAAGGTCAGATAGGTTCATCTGCCATGATAAGACAAAAAATGATAGAACTTGGTCTGGAACAGTTTTGGCAATCTCCTTTTTTTGGAATTGGCATAGGGTGTCCTCATATAATAGCAAATCAGTATTTGCGTTTTGATGCTTACTTACATAATGGTTTTGTTGAGATGCTTGCTGCTGGTGGTATAATTGGATTTTTTATTTATTACGGAGCTTTTATATATTTGTTTTTAAAAATGTATAAGATGAAAACTATAGAAGATAATAATAAGATTTTATGCTTTGTACTTTTAATAACTTTATTTTTTAGAGAATATGCAATGGTATCTTTATATAGTAAATCAACCTATTTTTATTTTATGATTTTTTTCCTTTTTATAATTTTTTGCAAAAAAAAGAAAACATCATAACTAGTTTGTGATAGGAGGATAATATGAATATTGAAAAATATATTAAGGCAATATATAGGGTTGTGACAAATACAGATTACCGTTTTTTAATATTATCAAGTTTGGGCTTATACGATAATATGGATGATGAATCGTATTTGAGACGCAAGTACAAGGCATGCGTTGGAAAGGAATTAAACCTAGATTCACCAAAGACGTTTAACGAAAAGCTTCAGTGGTTAAAGTTGCATGATCGAAAACCAGAATACACTATGATGGTAGATAAGTACGCAGTGCGTACATATATTGCTGATACTATTGGTGAAGAGTACCTTATTCCTTTGTTGGGGGTTTGGGATAATCCGGATGATATTGATTTTGATGCTTTACCGAATCAATTTGTGCTTAAGTGCAACCATGATAGCGGTGGGTTAGTTGTATGTAAAGATAAAAATAAGTTAGACTTTAATTTTGCAAAAAATAAATTAGTAAGGTGCTTAAAACGTAATTACTATTGGTCCGGTCGCGAATGGCCGTATAAAGATATCAAACCAAAAATTATAGCAGAAAAGTATATGGAAGACAATATTACACATGAACTAATAGATTATAAGTTTATGTGTTTTAATGGAGTAGTTAAATGTGGTTTTACCTGCAGTGAACGATTTACTGATAGCGGTCTTAAAGTTACTTTTTTTGATAAGGATTGGAATGTAATGCCTTTTGAGCGTCATTATCCTGTTAGTAAAAATCCGCCAAAAAAACCAATTAATTACGATAAAATGATTCAGTTTTCGGAACAACTTTCAAAAGGAATTCCATTTGTACGTGTAGATTTTTATGAAATTAATGGGCAGCTTTATTTTGGCGAATTGACTTTTTATCCTGGAGGTGGCTTTGAAGAATTTACTCCTGAAGAATGGGATTATAAACTCGGGGATTTTTTAAAACTAAAAAATGATTAGGAGAAAATAAATGACAAGCATAAAAAGTGTACTAAATATATTGAATAAGTATTCTCTAAATAATGATGCGTATAGATTACTTAAATATAGAAGAAAGATTATGAGGGGGGGTAAACTGATATCGTATTATTATAAAATTAAATATAATAAAATTTGCTTACGTAATAACAGCTTTATACCTATCAGTGCGCGAATCGGTGACAATATTGTTTTTCCTCATGGACTAGCTGGGATATTTATTTCCCAAAAAGCTATAATAGGGGATAATTGTGTTATTTTTCATCAAGTAACGATTGGAAGTAATAATTTAAAAGATTCCAATGGTTATGGAGCGCCAATAATTGGTAATAATGTATATATTGGAGCAGGAGCAAAAATTATTGGCAATGTTAAAATTGGTGATAATGTGAGAATAGGGGCTAATGCTGTTATTGTGAACGATATTCCTGCTAATGCTACTGTTGTGCTTGATAATCCTAGAATAATATTACATGAAAAATCAAAAAATAATGAGTTCGTTAGTTTATAATAAATAATATATAGCAACTTTATCCACAAAAGTATAAAAAGAATTGCGATGTATTCTTGCTATGGTTGTATATTGTTTATTTATCCATTGAAACTATCATAATATGTAAAACCAGGAACTTTTAGTGAGCTTTTTGAGGCTTTCAATTGCAGTCTTATCATAAATATATGTATAATAGATATTTCAACACAAAAATAACTTTGAGGATAAAATGTATAATAGGTTTTTATTTTATAACTCCATAACACCGTTAATATACCAAGTTACCACCATTATCTGTGGGTTTATTCTTCCACGCTTAATATTAGGACATTTTGGTACTGAAGTTAATGGCTTGCTGAATTCTATAACCCAGTTCTTAGCCGTGATCGCTTTTTTAGAATTAGGTGTTGGCGCTGTAGTACAGTCATCGTTGTATAAGCCTCTGGCAGCTAAAGATAATATAGCTGTAAGTAAGGTAATTACTTCTGCTGATAAGTTTTTCCGAAGGCTTGGCTATATACTCGCAATTTATGTTGTAGTAATGCTCTTTTACTATCCGTATCTTGTAAAACAAAACTTTAGCTTTACGTTTACAGCCACATTGATAGTCGCAATTTCAATTCGTTCTTTTGCACAATATTTTTTTGGTATAGTAAACCGTTTGCTTTTGTTAGCTGATCAAAAAGCATATATTCAGTATATTGCACAGACTGCTGCTGTTATAGCAAATACTGTTGGATGTTATATATTAATAGCGTTTGATTGTTCTGTTCAGGTTGTGTATGGCTTGACATCACTTATATTTTTCTTACAGCCTTTAGCAATACATTTATATATAAAAAGAAGTTATGTGTTAGACAGGCAAATACATTATGATGTTGAACCGATTAAACAAAAATGGAATGGCGTAGCACAACATATTGCTTCTGTAATCTTATCAAGTTCTGATAGTATTGTTTTAACTACCTTTTCTACGTTAGTTAATGTTTCGATTTATACCGTATATTATTTGCCAATGTCGGGTGCACGTCTGATGATAATGTCCATGATTAGTGGTATAAATGCTTTAATTGGTAATTTGTGGGCAAAGCAAGATTTTGCTGAGCTGCGTAAAGTTTTCGCTTGGACGGAGTGGTCAATACATACGGGAACGACGCTGATATTTACATTAACTGCGATATTAATAGTTCCATTTGTACAGGTATATACGCATGGAGTTAATGATGCAAATTACATGCAGCCATTATTTGGTGTATTGCTGGTTGCAGCAAATTCAGGAAATTGCTTACGTTTACCATACAACATCATGATACTTGCTGCCGGTCATTATAAGCAGACGCAGCATAACTATATAATTGCCGCAGTGATGAATATTACTATATCAATTGTTTGTGTTATCCAGTTTGGCTTGATTGGTGTGGCACTTGGTACCTTAGCAGCTATGGTATATCAGACTGTGTGGATGGCTTGGTATAATTCAAAGAATTTTATCCAGTGGCCGATGAAGAATTTCTTCAAGCAGATTTGGGTAGATGCTGTTAGTGCATTGGGTATTGCTTTTTTTACTAGTTGCTTTGCATTAAGTAGTGTCAATTATATTTCGTGGATTATATTATCAATAAAAGTAACGATTGTTGGTCTGCTTGTTATCGTAGCTGTTAACGCTTTTTTTTACAGAAGCTATATAGAAATTTTGTTTTCAAAGATGAGAAAATTATGGGAGAAGTTGAGCAAGAATGGGTAAGAGTGTTTTATATTATGACCAAAAAAGGTATGGAGATAGCAGTATGCCTGCTTTTCAAAAGTACTTTAGAAAAGTTCAAAGCACCAGCTTTTTTCCATTGCAATTTATTTATAAGGTAATCTTTAGATTACTAAAGGAAATTCGTCATATCGAAATATCCAGAACAACGAAAATTGGTGAAGGTTTATACATAGGTCATGCTTATAACATCACTATTAATCCAAATGCTATTTTAGGTAAAAACATCAACATTCATCGTGGTGTGCTTATTGGACAAACCAATCGGGGGGGGAGACAAGGAACTCCGGTTATTGGTAATGAGGTTTGGATAGGTATAAACGCTGCTATTGTTGGCAATGTAACTATTGGTGATGATGTTTTGATTGCGCCCAATAGTTATGTTAACTGCGATGTACCTAGTCATTCGATTGTGTTTGGTAATCCTTGTATTATTAAGCATAGGGAGAATGCGACAGAAGGGTATATTAATAGGAAAGTGTAAAATGATGTTATACTTAGTTCGAGCTTTTCTTGTTATATGAAATATGTAGATTGTTATTTTACTATTTTATATGGAGCTGATTTGAAGAATATGAAAAACTACGAAAAACAGAGATAATCAGTGAAAATTAAAGATATTATAGGGAGGAATGGTTAATGATACTAAAGTTCGATTACAAGCAATATTTTAGAGTTTTTTTTCTTTTATTCTTTATTGCCCTAATGATTTTTATTATACCGACAGTAACATGGTATATTATGAATGGTTCGACACAGGCATTTAAGAGATATTTTGAAGGAATTATACCTATCATATTTATGCTGCTACCATGTACTGTTGAGAATCTTGGCATTATAAGATATATATACATTTATATATGTATAGTCATCAATTTACTTGTTTCAATTGCAGAAACAGTACATTTATACTTGTATAGTTGCACAATATCCATGGCTGCAATAGAATCTGTTTTTGCAACCAACTTAAGTGAAACACAAAGCTTTTTTGAGTCATATTGTGATATCAATGTGGCTTTGCTTATTCTTGTAAATATATTTGTTTTTTATTAATCTTAAAAATACTTTTAAAAATTATGCCAATAAAGTGCAATATATTTCTCCTTGGCGTAATTATGCTATCAATAGGGAGTTTGCTTGCTTATGGACCGCGATACTTAATGAACAGAAAAGATGTCAATGCATTTGAGTTCTTACCGGCCTATAGAAATTATAGACAAGTAAGAGATTATTTTGTAAATGTTGAAAAAATCAAAGCTTTATCAAATATAAATATAAGTAAAAATATTTCCTATACTGTTAATTCAGAGGAAGATTTTACGTTGATCTGTGTCATTGGTGAATCTGCTAACAGAAAACATCAAGGTGTTTATGGCTATAAAAGAAATACTACACCTTTTATTTCTAATGAAAAAAACAAGTTAGTTTTTAGTAAAGCATACAGTCCTGCTTCTTATACGTCACTGTCACACAAAAAAATGTTAACGCTGGATACAAAAAATCAAGTTCCTCTTATAGGATTATTAAAAGAAATTGGCTGTGAAACATGGTGGATTTCAGGACAAAGCTTATATAACAACAGCACGCCATTATTGTTTTTGGCTGACCACGTGATGTCTCTTAATGATAAACATGGGGAAGACAAATACTATGACCAGGAGCTTGTTCCTTATGTAATCGAAGCAGTAAAAAATCCAAAAGAAAAAAAAGCTATTTTCGTCAATTTACGTGGTTCTCATTTTAGATATTCTGCCTTATATCCTGCAGATAGAAAGGTATTCAATGATAGCAAGGGAATTGATTCTGTATACGCTACTAAAAAGCAAGTAATAGATATCATAAATGATTATGATAATACTATTATTTATACAGACTCTGTATTATCGAGTATTGCAAGACAGCTTCCTAAAGATAAACCTGTTGTCATGATTTATTTAAGCGATCATGGGCAAGATGCCTACGATGTAGATAATAGGGCAGCTCATTCAGCAACTAGAAATATAGGTTATGAAATTCCTTTTTGGATTTGGTATAATGATAAATTTTTGGAATGGAGAATGAGTAACATAGAAAAATGGAAAACTTATGGTAATAGAAGATTTTGTTCCGATGCATTAGGCTTTATTGTATGTGATTTATTAGATATAAGTGTCAGAGATGGGAACGTATACAGAAGTCCTTTAAATGATGCGTATAAGGAATATCCGATAAATTTACCTGAAAAGTAATGTTTGAATGAGATATGAAACCATTTCAGAAACTTAAAGAATAAAATTTTAAAATACATACTTTATTGTTATTAATTTATACTACAATTAACTGGTGTAAAGGGTGATAGATAATGGCGGAAGCGAAAGCAAGCATAACATTAAAAGAACAACGTTTATTACATACTAAAAGTGGCAATCGATGTGCAATGTGCAAAACAGTTTTGATTGATGCTAAAACAGAGTAAATTTGTATATGATACACTAAAAGTACCTCAAAAAAGCGTCAAAATTCCCTAATATCAGCAATGGGATTTCCTTAAAAAAGTTGGACACTGTATATTACGGACGAATTGCCACGTTTACACGGTAAAACTGCCACACTACCTATATATGAGAAGTGGGAGATATAATTATGCCAAAAAAATTAAAATTAACCGAATCTCAAACAAAGCTCAAATCTGAACTTGAATTCCTCCATAACCAAATTTGGCAATATATAGAAAGCGACCAAAAGTTACTTTCTGACGAAGATGCTAGTAGACTTTATGACGAAATGGCTAAAAAAGCTCATGAATTACATATGTCTTTGAAAGACAGCGGTCATGAGCCTAAGCATCATAAGTATATGATTGAAAACCGAGGGTGTACACCAGAGGATGAGCGATTTTATGAGCATGTGCATCCAGTACAGGATTTGTTGGCATTTATAGAAAACGTTCATGCTAATGACGATCCAAAAGATAGAACTATAGGAAAGACATTTACGATGAAGGTATTTACAAAGCGTTGGGGACATTATGATCAATATGAAATCACTAGAACGGATAAAGGATGGGACATTAAAGGATTAGTTGCAGCTAGTTGTTCATGTGACAAGATGATGAAACCAGGTCTAAATGAAATATTAGAGCATGATAGTGTTTGCTATCCTAAACAGATAAATATTTTTTTTGAGTGGCTTTGGAATAAAGCAGCAGAGGAAGGTTTAACTAAAGCAAAGGTTCAATCAGCTATTAACAAATTAGGCAAGTGGATAAGTGAATGTGAAAAGAATGCCCCTAGAGATGGAGTGTTTGAAGGATTGATATGATAAAGAGATAACCGGATAAGACTGGCGCTAATGAGGAAAATAACCATGGACACGTCCAAATCAGAAATCAATCTAAAAAATTTAAAAGGGATGTTTTGGGAAGCTAATAGAGCCTTCTTAGAAAACCATGCAAGCTTGTTGAAGCGTGAGTTATCTGAACGCTGCTTGTGTGGTGCTTTGATGTATGAGCTTAATAAGCAATTGGAGAAGAAGAATTTAAAGAAGTATTATGCTGATATTGAATTCAATAGGGTAATAAAAAAGGCTACCAATAAAGTTAAGCAGCTACCTGATGAAGAAGGTGCTCCTAAGCGTATTTTTCCTGATATTATAGTGCATAATCGCAGCGAATATAATCCTGATAATCTGCTAGCTTTTGAAATGAAAAAGAGTACAGCTAGAGGTGACGCAAAAGAAAGAGATAAAAATAGACTAAGTTTGCTTACAAGCTTATACCCTTATAAATATAAATTGGGAGTTTATTACGAGATTAATCATAAAAAACGACAGATTCGGATTGAGTTTTATCAATATGGAGAAATAGTAGAAGAAAATATTTTGAGTTATGAAGATACCACCAAAAGGAGCTGAATGGCAATTGAACATAAACGAAGAATATAACCTGTGGCTGCAGCATACTGCAGATAACCAAAAACTTCATCAAGAGCTTGTTGCAATGCAAAATAACAAAGCACAAATAGAAGACGCCTTCTACTGTGAGCTTGCCTTTGGCACCGCCGGACTGCGTGGTGTAATGGGAGCTGGTACCAACCGCATGAACAGCTACATCGTTGCTAGAGCATCGCAGGGCGTAGCAAACTACCTGAAACATAATCAGGCGCAGCCTACAGTTGTAATAGGCTATGACAGCAGAAACAACAGTCGCAAATTTGCAGAAATAACAGCAGAGGTATTCGCAGCCAATGGTATCAAGGTTCATATCTGGCCTGAACTGATGCCAGTACCGACAGTATCCTTTGCTACACGTTATGTAAAGGCCGCTGCAGGCATCATGATAACAGCATCGCACAATCCTGCAAAATACAATGGCTATAAGGTATATGGCGCAGATGGCTGCCAGATAACTACAGAAGCAGCCAACAGCATCCTTGCAGAAATCAATAAGCTGGATATTTTTAAAGATGTAAAAAAAGCAGACTTTCAAACCGCACTTGCAAGCCAACAAATCAGCTATATAGATGATGCTGTCTATAATGCCTTCCTAAAAGAAGTAAAGCAGCAATCCGTATTGTTTGGCGAAGAAGTGCAAAAGGACGCTGCAATAGTATATACACCGTTGAACGGCACAGGATTAAGGCCAGTTACCCAAATATTGGCAGAAGCAGGCTACACCAACATCAAAATAGTACCGGAACAGAAATTACCGGATGGTAACTTCCCAACCTGCCCATATCCTAATCCTGAGCTTGCTGAAGCACTGAAATTAGGCATAGAATACGCCAGAACCAACAACGCCGACCTCTTGCTGGCAACCGATCCGGATTGCGACCGCGTAGGCATCGCCGTAAGAGACGAGCACGGCGAATACCAGATTCTGACAGGCAACCAGGTGGGTGTACTCCTCTTAGATTACATCTGCAGCCAAAGAAGCAAGCATCACCAGCTGCCGGAAGCTGCAGTCATGATAAAAACTGTTGTAACAACAGCAATGGCAGAACAAATTGCCCAAAGCTATGGTGTAAGAACCATCAACGTATTGACAGGCTTCAAATATATTGGTGAGCAAATTGGCCTGTTAGAACAAAAAGGCATGGCAGGCAATTATATATTTGGCTTTGAAGAAAGCTGTGGCTATTTGAGCGGACCTTATGTACGCGATAAAGATGGCGTAAATGCTGCTTACCTGATTTGTGAAATGTATAGCTACTATGCAACGCAGGGCGTCAGCATCTTGCAAAAGCTGGCAGAACTGTATAAAAAGCATGGCTATAGTATAAACCTAACCTGTAGCTACGAATTTGATGGCAGCACTGGTCTGACAAAAATGCAGCAGATAATGAACAACCTGCGTCAGGGAGTGGCGGAGCTTGCAGGCAAAAAAGTAACCTCTGTGCTTGACTATGCAGGAGGCATTAACGGCCTGCCTGCAGAAAATATGCTGCAATTCACACTGGAAGATAAATGCTCGGTGATTGTGCGTCCTTCCGGTACAGAACCCAAATTAAAGACCTACATTTACGCCATTGGTGAAAGCAAAGCACAAGCAGAACAAATTGCTGAAGACCTGATTGCAAGCAGCAAAGAACTGCTTAAATAAAAATAGATATAAGAGTAATTGTAAAAGAAATGGAGCTGTTGAAGATGAAAAAAATAACCAAAGCTGTAATCCCTGCTGCAGGCTTAGGCACCCGCTTTTTGCCCGCAACAAAAGCCTGCCCCAAGGAAATGCTGCCAATCGTAGACAAACCAACAATCCAATACATCATTGAAGAAGCACTTGCATCCGGCATTGAAGACATTTTGATCATCACCGGTCACAACAAACGCTCCATCGAAGATCATTTTGACTACAGCCCTGAGCTGGAACAAAACCTGCGTGAGCATGGTAAGGACGACCTGCTGGCGATGGTAAGAAAAATTGGTAACATCAACCTGCACTACATACGCCAAAAGGAGCCTAAAGGATTGGGACACGCCATCCTGTGTGCCAAATCCTTCGTAGGTAATGAGCCTTTTGCAGTGCTCTTAGGTGATGACGTAGTATATAACGATGAATATCCCTGCTTAAAACAGCTTATGGACGTATATAACAACACCGGTGCCAGCGTGCTTGGCTGCCAAACAGTGCCGCAGGAAAAGGTTTCATCTTATGGCATTGTAGCAAGCGAAGCAACAGATGCAGAGCGTATCTATAAAGTAAACGACATGGTAGAAAAGCCTGCTGTAGAAGAAGCACCCAGCCGTTTGGCAGTATTGGGACGTTATGTAATCACGCCGGAAATATTCTCCATCCTGGAGCATACGGAACCTGGACGCGGCGGTGAAATTCAGCTTACTGATGCATTGAAAGTGCTGGCGAAGGAACAGGCCATGTATGCTTATGACTTTGTTGGCCGTCGCTATGACGTGGGCGACAAGCAAGGCTATCTGGAGGCAACGGTAGAATATGCGCTGCGCAGACCGGAGCTGCAGGATAAGTTTTTGGAATATCTGAAGGGGATTGTAGAGTAAGCAGAGATTAGCATATAAAGCGAAACATCGCCAGTGATATGAACCAACAAATCCCTAAAAAAGACCTTCTGCTGAATTAACAGTAAAGCGCAAAATAAATATCAACTGCGCCATAAATCATTAATAATAACAGGTAATTTTTTACAAAGTATTAAAGAACATTTTATTCAATAGTGGTATAATATAACATAGCATACTATTATGCTCGTGTAAGGAGATTGTATATCATGCAAACAATTTTAGTAACCGGTGCCGCCGGCTTCATTGGCAGCAACCTCGTCCTGGAGCTTTTGCGCTCCCTGTCACCGGTGCAAATCATCGGTCTGGACAACATGAACGACTACTACGACGTATCCATCAAGGAATACCGTCTGGAGCAGATTGCTGCCAGCGCTGCCGAGCACAGCGACTCCCAGTGGACCTTCATCAAAGGCAACCTGGCTGACAAAGCACTCATCGACAAAATCTTTGCCGACTATAAGCCAGAAATAGTAGTAAACCTGGCAGCACAGGCAGGCGTGCGCTATTCCATCACCAACCCGGATGCCTACATCGAAAGCAACCTTATTGGCTTTTACAACATTCTGGAAGCCTGCCGCCACTCCTATGACAACGGCGCTAAGGGTGTAGAGCATCTTGTATATGCCTCCAGCTCCAGCGTGTATGGCTCCAACAAAAAAGTGCCGTATTCTACTGATGATAAGGTGGATAATCCTGTTTCGCTGTATGCAGCAACTAAAAAATCCAACGAGCTGCTGGCACATGCCTACAGCAAGCTGTACAACATTCCCTCAACCGGACTGCGCTTCTTCACCGTATATGGTCCTGCAGGCCGTCCGGACATGGCGTACTTTGGCTTCACCAACAAGCTGCTGGCAGGAAAAACCATTGAAATCTTTAACTACGGCAACTGCAAGCGAGACTTCACCTACGTAGACGATATCGTAGAAGGCGTAAAGCGCGTAATGCAGGCACCGCCGGAGCGCAAGGTGGGCGAGGATGGACTGCCCCTGCCGCCGTATAAGGTATATAACATTGGCAACAGCCATCCCGAAAACCTGTTGGACTTTGTGACCATCCTGCAGGAAGAGCTGCTGCGCGCAGGAGTGCTGCCTGCTGATTATGACTTCGAAGCACACAAAAAGCTTGTACCCATGCAGCCGGGCGATGTGCCTGTGACCTATGCTGACACAACACCGCTGGAGCGCGACTTTGGCTTTAAACCGAGCACACCGCTGCGCGAAGGTCTGCGCAAATTTGCTGAATGGTACAAGAAATTTTATAACTGCTGATTATATAAACAAAAGGAGTATGATGAACATGAAAATTGCCGTTGCTGGTACTGGTTACGTTGGACTTTCCCTGGCTACGCTGCTTGCGCAGCACAATGAAGTAAAGGCCGTTGATATTATCCCGGAGAAGGTTGAACTGATCAACAACAAAAAATCCCCGATTCAGGATGATTATATTGAAAAATATCTGGCTGAAAAGGATCTCAACCTTGTTGCTACGCTGGATGCAGAAATGGCTTATAAAGACGCAGAATTTGTTATTATCGCTGCACCGACCAACTACGACAGCAAAAAGAACTTTTTCGACACCAGCGCTGTAGAAGCAGTAATCAAGTTGGTTATGCAGTATAACCCCAATGCGATTATGGTAATCAAATCCACCATTCCCGTTGGCTACACCAAGAGCATCCGCGAGAAAACTGGCAGCAAGAACATCATCTTCAGCCCGGAATTCTTGCGCGAAAGCAAGGCGCTGTACGATAACCTGTATCCGAGCCGCATCATCGTGGGCACTGACCTGGAGGACGAGCGCCTGGTGAAGGCTGCGCATACCTTTGCCGGCCTGCTGCAGGAGGGCGCAATTAAAGAGAACATTGACACCTTATTCATGGGCTTCACTGAGGCAGAGGCTGTTAAGCTGTTCAGCAATACCTATCTGGCACTGCGCGTTTCCTATTTCAACGAGCTTGATACATATGCAGAAATGAAGGGACTGGACACCCAGCAGATTATCAACGGCGTTTGCCTTGATCCGCGTATTGGCAGCCATTACAATAACCCCAGCTTTGGTTATGGCGGTTACTGCCTGCCTAAGGACACCAAGCAGCTGCTGGCGAACTATGCAGACGTACCGGAAAACATTATCGAAGCGATTGTTGAAAGCAACAGAACGCGTAAAGACTTCATCGCTGAGCGTGTGCTGGAAATTGCCGGTGGTTATGAAGCTAATGCTGAATATGATGCACGGAAGGAAGGCAAAGAGCCTGTAATCGGCGTATACCGCCTGACCATGAAATCCAACTCCGACAACTTCCGCCAGAGCAGTATTCAAGGCGTAATGAAGCGCATTAAGGCCAAAGGTGCGAAGGTTATTGTTTACGAACCTACTCTGGAGGATGGCAGTACCTTCTTTGGCAGTGCTGTGGTAAACGACCTCGAGAAGTTCAAGGCTGAAAGCCAGGCGATTATTGCTAACCGCTATGACAGCTGTCTGGATGATGTGCAGAAAAAAGTATATACCAGAGATTTGTTCAGAAGAGACTAATATGGAATAAAGTGAAA
>UMIM01033038.1_pt1 | contig 24978 bp, 22 predicted proteins | sample 1965831 | NCBI WGS metagenome assembly UMIM01 (sample SAMEA4836125, study PRJEB28245) | human gut metagenome | biome: gut microbiome; material: fecal sample | place: Denmark | collected 2008 | reverse complement strand
AGCTACCGTTTTCAGAATCACAGGCGGTATCTGCACACTGCGCAGGGAACGGCAGAAAATGGACTTTCGGCGATGCTGGAAGGGGAGGCGTTTGCGCTCCACTCTGGCGCATCGTCTGCCGCCGCACGAATTTCCGCCATGAGAGGCATGTGCGCTGATGGGATGCTGCTGGTTGTGGAAAACTGCGACATTGAGAACGATCCGCTGTTCCGCCAGATGCTCCGGCTGCCGGCAGACCTTCTGCTGCTCACACCGCAGGACTACGGGGAGTATGGATTTCCGGTATTTGAAGTTTAAGAATCTGTTTGCGAACGAAGCTTTTGGAGAGGAGAATTCGCGATGAATGACAATCGTCTGCCGATTCCGGCTGGAACGGAGATCACGGATTATCATGCGGGAAAAGCAGTCACGTTTTCGGTGGCTGATGTCATCGGATGCGGAGGAAGCTGCATTGCTTATAATGCGTTTTATACCGATGCATACGGGATTCGCCACGATGGTGTCCTGAAGCAGCTCCATCCCCTTGGCACGGAGTCGCCCTGCAGGTGGGACGAGGTGCAGGTGTCGGAGGAAATGCTGAAGCGGTTTCTGGATGCAGCGGCATTACAAAAAAATGTGGGACAGCATGCCGAAACGGTCAATGCCACCTCCATGCTGCGCACCGTCTTTTCCTATCGGGATTCCCTCTATTTTCAGTTTTCGGAGAAGCTCTCCGGCACATCTCTCGATCACATTCATTTCGACACCCTCCACGGCTTCCTCTCGGTTTTGTCGCAGGCAGCGGAAATCGTCTGCGCCTATCACGCACAGGGCTGGCTGTATCTGGATCTCAAGCCGTCTAACCTCTTTTGCCGTTCGGAGGGCAATGGCAAGTATGCCGTGTCCATGTTTGACTTCGACAGTATGATTCCGCTGGAACAGGTTACCGATCCGGCGCAGGTGCTCTCCTGTTCCAAAGAGTATGCAGCGCCGGAACTGGTGCGCGGCAACCGCAGCCAGATCGGCATCTCCTCCGACTTCTTTTCCTTTGGCTGCATGCTCTTTGCGTGGGGGTTCGGACGGCTGCCGAAATCCACGGAGATCTCCGGCTTCTGCCGGTATCGCTTCGAGGAGAGCCGGTTAAACGATTGCCGGAATCCGGAGCTTCTGGCTGCTTTACAGGATTTTTTCAAGCACACCCTCACGGTCAATGTGCGCAGCCGGTTTTCCTCCGATGCGGAATTTCGGCAGGCGCTGGACAATCTCTGTGCCCTCTCTAAGGAAAAGACACGGAGCATCATCTCCAATTTTACCACGCCGGCAACGTTCTTTACCGGACGTGCCGCAGAGACCGAGGCGATTCGCAGCAAGCTTTCGGAGTGTGGGCGTGTGATCTTGCAGGGCGTCGGCGGTATCGGAAAGAGTTCCCTTGCGCTGCACTATGCCGATGCTGCCAGAAAGGCGTACCAGACCATTGTGTATCTGGAATACCACGGTTCCTTTGCGGATATGGCGGAGGACATCGCCATAGACGGCGTTTCCCAGAATCTGTCTGCCAAAGAGAAACTAAAGATTTTGCGGGAGCTTTGCAGCGAAAAAACGCTGGTGATTCTGGACAATCTGGACGGCATGGAGCACGCAGAGCTGGAAGCGGACTGGCTCTCTCTGCCGTGCCATCTGATCATGACCGCCAGAGGCAGTGCGGAAAAATACCGTGACATTACACTTTCGCTCTCCGGTTTGCGGGAGGCGCAGACGCTGTTCTATCACTATTACACGCTGCCCTGTACAGCGGACGAAAAGAACATCGTGGACGAGCTGCTCTATACCATTAACAGCCATACCATGATGACCGAGCTTCTCGGCAAGTTCTGCTGCCATTACGGAGCAACACATGAGCACTCTAATCTGGCGGAGGTGTGTGATGCCTTTCGGCAGATGCGCACGGCGCATGTGGGGACGGAACGTGTCAGACAGGTAAAGGACTGGATGCCGGAAAATCATTCCCTCCAGATGCACATGGACATTCTGTTCTCCGTTTTTTCGTTCCAGCCGGAAGAAAAGTATTTGCTGAAATTCCTTGCCCTGACGGCATTGAAATCGGTGTCCCGTGCGTTTCTGGAAACGTGGTGCAAGGCAGATTGTACCTCTGCGCTGGAAAAAATGAAAGCGCTGGGCGTGATTCAGTCCGGCGGTGAGGAGAGCTATCGTTTGCACCCGCTGATTGCGGACAGAGTGCTCTTCAATTACCCGCCGCAGGCAGGGGAATTTTCCTTTCCTACGGAAAAACTGACAGGGGCACTGCTGAATGCCGACAGCCACAACCGGCGGACACTTCTCGCTATGGCAACCCACTATGCTGCCCATCTCCAGGGAACGAACCGGAGTCTTGTTCTGCTGTATCAGACGATTGCGGCTCGTCTGCCGAGAAAACAGGTGCAGCCGTGGATGGAAAAGGCGGAGGAGATGTTCTCCGCAGTGATGGGAGCAGATGCAGTTCCGTACTTTTTGCAGCTGAAAGCAATTGCAGTGCGGTTCTCCGGGCTGATGTGGTTTGACGACGAAGAGGCAACGGAAAAGGAACAGCTGATGGATCAGTTCGCTGCGATTTGCGAGGCTGCACTTCGGAAGCTGCCGGAATACGGGCTGACCTTGAACTGCGAACTGATCGCCGAAGTGTGCGAAACGCTTTTCCACGAGGACATGACATGTGCCCACTCGGAAAAATCCGTCATGTTCCCGCAGTATCAGGTGAAGTTTCTGGAAAAGGCATTCTCACAATGCCACGAGGATACCGAGAAAAAGCGCATTGCCGAAAAGCTGTACCGCTGTTATAACGAGTGCTTCAGTCCGGTGGAAGATGCCGTCAAGGCGGAGCAATACCGAAACATCGGCGAGATTGGCATTCGAATCGGTGGGAAACGTGTAGACAGCGATCCGCAGGAGCAGGATGCCAACCTGATCTCTGCCATGCGGATAGAGCACCAGTATTGCGATGCGCTTGCCATTGCAAACAAGTGGTATCAAAAATACCAGAACGAATCCATCACCCTGAATGCCTACCTCCATTTCCAGATGGAACAGCTGTACGGGGAAACGCACTGGTGGACGAGACATCTGCGTCTGGTGCAGGATGACGGGAAAATTGAGGGCTACTCCAATTTGCTCTCGCTGGGGAAAACATATTATCATATGAAGAATTACCCGAAAGCAGCTGCCACCTTGCAGGAGGCTGTCCGGTTCTACGCAAAGGACAAAAGCGAAGAGCTGAACCGACAGACGGAAGATTACCTGCTCTCTCTGGGCTATCTGGCTGCCAGCCAGCTAATGGGACATACGGCGGAAGAATCGGAGCAGACGTTTTTCACCCAGGCGGAAAAGTACTACGGATGCAGTCTGATGCAATCATCCGATGAGCTGGCGGAATTTTGCCGTTCCATGTGTCAGAGATATTTGCGGAAAATATCGATCTCACAGGCCGTGTCTTTTCTGGGGCAGTATCTCAAGTGGACGAATCAGACCGCCGGAGAGAAAGCAGCACGGTTCCTGAAGCTGTATGCCAGATTTCGGGATGTGGATTTCGTAGAGGCACAGGAATATGAGAAATTCGCAGATGCGCTGGAACAGTGCGAAACGGCGCAGGATTTCTTCTGGATCAGATTCTATCAGGCGAGATACTGGCAGAGAACCGAGCGGGCAGATGCAGCGATGCGGTGGTATCTTGCCATGCTGTCTGCACTGGAAACGCAGAGGGACATTCCGCCGGAAACCAAGGCGTGCTATCGCCAACTGGTGTATCAGCAGGTAGAGAACTGCGACTTTGCCTATTTCCTGGAACATTTCCGTTCGAAGATCGACTATGAACTGCTCAGCCAGATGGAACAGCCGGGCGGTGATGCATCGTGCACCTTTGATGAGATGGTGAGAGAACGGCTCAGCGTCGCACGGAACTACCAGAGAATCCATTCGCCTCGTGGAGAACAGATTCTTCAGCAAGTGCGTTCTGATGTGGCGCAGTTCAGCGGAGATGCTGCGGTGCACGAAAATGCGCTGCTTCAGTTGGAACGTTATTTCTCGAAGGATGTGGACACGGCACTGGAGTACGCCAGGAAGCGGTACGAGGTGTGCCAGAAGCTGCACGATCCGGTGAAGCATATAGAGATCTGCACCGATATTGCGCACGATTATTACCGGAAATCGGACAGAGCAGCGCAGCTTCGGTGGCTTCAAAAGGCGCAGGAACCGCCTACGCTTCCCAGCGAAAAAGAAGAGCGCCAGTACGCCGAACAGATGGTGATGGTGCATCAGAGTCTGCTCGCCTTTTACGAGGAGGACGGAGATCTGGAAATGCAGATACAGGAAAACCGCTGTCTGGAGAAACTCTGTACCTCGCTGCAGGGGAAGCGGTACGAACGGGAACTTGCCAAGGTCTACGGCAACCTGAGCCGTCTGTTCCTCGAATGCCACAATCCCACGCAGGCGTATTTCTATAAGGCGCTGGAGGAGGAAACGGTACAGCGGAGTTTTGTGTGATGGGAGCTTTTCCATCAACTGCTCTGCGGAGATTCCGGCGGATGTGGACAGGGGCTGGTTCATGTTCTTTGTGACCCTGCCACCAGGCAAATCGACAAGGCATATACCCGTATGGATTACAGCAGGGTGTGCAATCACGTGTTCTATTGTGAACTGGATGATCTGGATCTGGATGTTCTGGAACGGCGTGGCGTTTCTTACAAGGCGTATTTTCCGGAGGCGGATGATCTGGCAAAATTCATTCTGACGGCGCACGCACAGGGAATGGACATCCTCTGTCAGTGCGAGTACGGGCAGAGCCGCAGTGCCGGATGTGCAGCTGCGATTCTGGAATATTTTTATCATACGGGAATTTCGGTTTTTGCCGATTACAAACGCTATCCCAATCAGGTGGTATATCATAAGGTGCTGGATGCACTGGAACGAAATGAGAACGGAGGAACATAAAATGCTGCACTATATTCTGGTGAAATGGAATCCCGATGTGGAAAAGCAGTCCGCTGCACAGGCGGTTCGTGCCCTGTACGCCAAGGCAGCGGAAATTGCCGGCGTGCGCCGTCGGAACTGACGCAGGAGAAAATTCACGAGATCTACCAGTCCAATGCCCAGGATCTCATGCTGGATATGCAGGGAGAGGCCATATGAACGCACAAATTCAAGCTGTATTTCGCAGGCGCAAGCTCACCTACACGCTGCTCATTGCGGCAGTGGTTGGCATCTACTTTTTTGCCTCCGCCATTACAAAATTTCATTTGACCGAGGGTGTTTTGTCGTTTCCCAAGGCGTTTGTCTGGATCGGGGAGAATCTGATTCCGGATGAGCTGGCGATTCGCCGCTTTCCGAAGATTCTGGACAAGCTGCTGGAAACCGTGCTGCTCTCTGTGGCGGTCACTGTCATTGCTGCTGCCGCAGCGTGCAGCACAGACTCACGCCAAGCGGAGCAGGAACGGAAAAATCAAGGTCGGGGCAGTCAACCGGAGTGCAGTCGTCCTGAAGATTCTGGTGAGCGTGCTGCTGTTTCTGACCGTCTATGCATTCTGGTCGTTTGACTGCAAGGAAATCCAGCTGGGCGAGGCAATCGCAGCGACGCTGCACAACATGAAGACCGTCTTTCTGGAACCGAAGCTCTCTACCGACACCATCCAAAATGTACTGTACCAGCTTCTGGTCACCTTTTGTCTGGGAATTTTGTCCACGATTTTCGGCGCTGTGCTGGCGGGAATCGAAGTTTCCGCATACGACTACAAGAACGGTTTTCGGGTGCATATGCTGGGACACAGCATTGCCAGACCAGAGGTGACGGAATGTCTGGTGCATCCCACATTGGAGGCACGCCACGCCAACTCCCTCCGGCAGATCGAGATCCTGAACCGGCACGGTTATGGCATTGATGTGGACAGGCTGCACCGTGCCGACGGCAAGTATATCTACAAGCAGCACATCATGGACGGTCTGGTGCAGCGTGGAAAAGCGCCGGAGATGTTCGGCACATTCTATCAGACAGTGCTCAAGCACGGCGGTATCTGTGATTTCGACATTCGCTATCCCTCACCGCTGGAAGCGCTCCGTGCCATCAAGGACGCCGGCGGTCTGGCTGTGCTGGCGCACAGCGGACAGCAGCAGAATTTCTGTATCATTCCGGAACTGGCAAAACAGGGTCTGGACGGACTGGAACTGAACCACCACGCCAATCACGCCAAAGATCATACCATCATCCGGCGGTATGCGGAGGAGTACGGGTTATTCCTGACTGGCGGAAGCGACTTCCACGGCAGATATGAGGGCGTTTCCGTGGATGTGGGGGACTATCTGGCAGAGCCAGGCGGTGTGCGTGCCATTTTGGAGGGTGTAAGCTAATGATTCGACAGGCAAATGGCACAGATGCGCCGGCGATTTATACGCTGATCTGTGCGCTGGAGGAAACCGTATTTCCGCAGGAGCCGTTTTCGGCGGGACTGAATGCTCTGTTGAAAGAACCATCCCATGTGCTGCTTGTGGCGGAGGTGGATGGAAAAGTGGTCGGGCTGCTCCATCTGCGCATGGAGTTTCAGCTGCACCACTGCGGAACGGTCGCCGAGATCATGGAGCTGATCGTCAGTGATGAAGTTCGCTCCAAGGAAATCGGAGCGGAGCTGCTGGGAGAGGCCAGAGCGCTGGCACTGCGGAACGAGTGCGTGCAGTTCGAGGTGACCAGCAATCAGAAGCGAAAAAATGCCCACCGCTTTTATCAGCGTGAGGGCTTGGAACAGACACATGTGAAGCTGACGGAATCGCTTTCGTCAGTAGGGAAATTCTGCGAAGCCGTTGCATCTCTCAGGAAAATATGCTATAATCATGCAGAAAGACGAGTGCAAGGAACAGCAGAGAGGTGCAGTCATTGTGGATATATTGGACGATGAGATCAATCGATATCTTGAAACGCAGGCGGATCAGTATGTGTCGCTGCCTGCTTTTCTGAAACAGCATCATTTGACACTTTCCGAAGCACGAAAGCGTGTGCGTGCATTTTGGGAGAATTACTGCAAGCTGCTTTCACGCTATCACATTCGGTATCAGCCCCTTGCAGAAACCTGTGAGGATCTGCTGGCGCAGATCTATCAGCATCCGGAGAATCCGGAATTGCAGCATTTGTATTTCTGCGTGGTAACAGACAACGGCTTGCTGCAAAGCGGCAGAGAGACGTTTGACGAAAAGCAGAACGTCCGCAAGGGAATTCAACAGGAGGCGTGTGTGCAGGAACTGACGGAGTTCCTCCGGCAGCAGCAGGCGTGTGCGGAAAAGCTGCACGATCTCCGAGCCTACCTGAAAAAGCCGGTGCAGCCGAAACTGCTGGATTGCAGCGAGGAGGCGGACTGGCTGTACCGCCTGACCATTCAGCACACATTTTTATACGGCAGTGTGGGAAATTCGGTGTACCGGAAGAATCTGTACGCACTGCTCGCCTGTCTGAACGGCAATGTGCAGCTGAAAGCCGTGAAACCGTATCTGCTCTTTGCCGTGCTCGCACGGAAAACTGGCATGATGCAGACACGGGCGTATTTCATGCCGAATTTCAAGGCGGTGTTACAATATCAGGAGTATAATATCCTCCACGACAACGGCAAGAATTTCAACCAATATCAGTCCAATCTGGAATTATACTACCACCTCCGGCAGAGTTATCTGGACGGGGAGGGGGTAGACATGGCGCTCTGTGACTATTGCTTTGCTGCGCTCTCACCGCTGAGCGAGTGGTATTACTTGAACTGCCGGCCGGATTGGGAGATTCCCATGACGCTGGAACGAAAGATACAGTTTTTGATGCCGGATACATTCCCCATGCTGCTCAGCTATGAGGCATACAACGAATTGGGGGAAGAGGAGCTGGAACAGTACAACCAGCAGGAACTGCTGCTGTGGGAGCGGATGCTGGATGCTGCATCGCTGTTTTTGCCGAAGTGACAAAACCGTTTCGAGATGGAATAAAACCTCGAAACGGTTTTTGATGTCAGCGATAGTCGCATTTCTAGTTATACAGGAGCGATTCTTGAATTTCAAGTGACTATGAGAGAGCCTGCTTGTGCAATTGCCGCAAGCAGGCTCTTTTTGGCGATATCGGGAAAAAAGAGTTACTCGATCAATCCGCTCTCTTTCAGCAGAATTTCAAGATCCGTTCCCTTGACTTTTCGCAGAACGATACGGAGCAGCTTCTTTTCTATGAAGGACAGCTTCTCATCGGTGATGGGCTTCTTGTCGATGGCGTAGTAGCAGGCACGCAGCAGCTCCCGCACATCGTACTTGCTGCCCCAAACCTCCGGCACGCCACGGTCGATGTCCAGCAGGGTGTAGACGGATTCCATGCCAGTCCGCATGGAGTATTCTGTGGTAAAGATGGTGTCACGGGGTGTTTCGGCGAACTGTCCGATAAAGGCAAAGTTGACAGCGCCCTCAGGAACGACACGGGGACGGTCCGACTCTTTTCTCGGCTGGAAAAAGGCGTTGATATACGGCATGAAGCAGGTGGTCGTGTTGCACGCCTCCCTGGCGAGAGAGGCGATCTTTTCCTCCGGTACACCGATGTGGTAGAGCCATTCCTGGCAAACTTCTTCGCCGGTGCAGTCCCGCATGGCCTTTTTCACATAATTTCCGGGGCGGTTGGTGTTCAGGGAGTACAGCCATACCAACACCATGTTCTTGTCCTGCGATTTGAACTGGGGCTGGCGGTTGATGGTCCATGAGAGATACCAGTTCTCTGTGCTGTCCTTGACCGTAACGATACCGCCGGTTGTGACCTTGCCGGTGCGGGGGTCACGCTTGCAGATGTTGATGATGTGCTGGATAATCTCTTCGTTGGCAGTGGCAACGGTGGCGCTCATCCAGTTGGTGGCGTCGATGTCGCTGCAAAATACCTCCGGCTTGCCGTATTCGCCGTGCTTTGCCTGCGATGCAATCGCTTTCCAGAGATCCCACGATTCCCCGCTGCCGTTTTTCAGGTGCGACAGATCGGGCGCATGGGTCTGGTCGCCGTAGCAGGAGGTGTCGGTGCAGCAGCCGTTGGTGATAAACACCAGATCGTCCTCGATCAAGTCGATGGTCTGTTCTCTGCCGTCCTTGCGGTATATGATCTGCTTGGCAATTTTCTTGCTGCCAACGGTTTCGATGATGACATTTCTCACATCCATGCCGTATTCGATGCGGACGCCGTGAGCTTCCAGATATTTTACCAGCGGCAGAATCATGCTCTCGTACTGGTTGTACTTGGTGAAACGCAGGGCACTGAAGTCCGGCAGACCGTCGATGTGGTGCACATAGCGGCACAGATACCGTTTCATTTCCAGTGCGCTGGACCAGCGCTGGAAAGCAAACATGGTCTGCCAGTATAGCCAGAAATTTGTCTGCCAGAAGGAATCGGGGAGCACATCGGAAATCTTCTTGTCCTCCAGATCCTTCTCCGGTGTCAGAAACAGCTTGGACAGCGCCAGCGCAGAATCCCGATCCAGTTCGAATTTTTTATCGGTGTGTGCGTCCTTGCCCCGATCGATGGAGGCACGGCATAGGGAATAGTTGGGGTCGTGCTTGTTGAGCCAGTAGTATTCGTCAAGAACGGACACATTGGGCGTTTCAAGGGATGGGACATCCCGGAACGTATCCCACATGACTTCAAAGTGGTTGTCCATCTCTCTGCCGCCACGCATAAAGAAGCCCTTGGTGACATCCTTGCGGCCGTCGCAGCTTCCGCCGGCAAGCTCCAGCTTTTCCAGCAGATGGATATGCTCGCCTTTCATCTGACCGTCACGAACCAGATAGAACGCTGCCGTCAGACCGGCAAGTCCTGTGCCAATGATATACGCCGATTTCTTGTCCACACCTTTCGGCTTTTCGGGGTGTGCAAACGATTCATAAGTTCCTGCGGAATAATACATAACGATGCCTCCTTGTGTAAGAACCCGTCTTCACAAGCGTATACAAGTGTCTTTTCGGCAAATTTTGCTGCATACTGCGCAAAAAATACTTGCCGGGCGACAGCCCGCCTGTGTATTTTTGCCTTGTCTGCAACAAAATTATGCTCGAAAATCCACATATATTTCTTGTGAAGACAGGTTCTAAAATCTAAGAGCCGGCTGACTCTGGGTGTTTGTTGCTGATAATTCTATTATATCCGAATTTTCAGGATTCACAATAGGCAAAAAAAGCTCCGTGATAAGATTTTTATCACGGAGCGGGAAAGTGTCAAAAATTTTATCAAATGCGCCGGATTGATAAACCGGAGCTGCGCTCTAGAGCCGGAACCGCCGGAGAGCTGCGGTGACCGAACCGCGGAGCAGCTTGACCAGACGTGCAACGATTTCCTGCGGTGCTTCCCGCATATCGTCTTTGATCCAGTCCAGCATCACGCCAATGAAAATGTAGGCGTAGATCTTGGCGATGAACTGTTTGTCCTCCTCCCGAATCACCATGCTGGCGGACTCCTCCTGGATGACATCCAGCATCAGCTGATCTACCAGCGGCTGGAGGTACTTTTCCACTTGTTCCCGATGCACACAGCGGTAGACGTTCAGGATAAAGGGTTTGTTTTCCTGTACTGCCTCAAAGATTTGCAGAAGCCCCTGCTGCCATGTGTCATAGGTCTTTTTCTCATCGAGGGCACGCTTGGCATCCTCCAGACACGCCCATTCCACCAGATCGTAAATGTCCTTGAAATGATAGTAGAAGGTCATGCGGTTGATGCCGCAGTCCTCTGTGATGTCGCTAATGGTGATCTTGGTCAGCGGTTTTTTCAGCAGCAGATTTTTCAGCGATTGTTCTAAAGCTCGTTTGGTCACTTGGGACATGGCGTTCTCTCCCTCCAAAAATCACTGCATCAGGCTCTTATGCAGTGTCTTTTGTTATTGTAGCACAGCCGCACCGCTAAATTGTAAACGAAAATAAAATTTTTGCATTTTTGTTCACAGATCACTCGCCGGAACGCTCCGCCGCCAAGGGCATCAGCTTCCAGAGAATCCCCACGATTCCAGCGGCAGCAAGTGTCAGGAACACCACGAGCGCCGGAAGCGGCAGGCGATTGACAATGGTTTCCTGAAGCTGATGGAGGAATGGAATGTACGGCAGCACGCCTCTTCGCACGATGGCGAGCACCAGGATCAGATTGCTGAGACTGTGGCACACCATGGCATACCGCAGCCGTCCCGTCTGGTGATAGACAAACGCCATGATCACTCCCATGGGAAGCGTTCCCAGGAACTGCGGAAGATTCCGGTGCCAGATTCCGAAGATCACTGCGCTGAAAATGGCAGCAGCCCAGACCGGGACAAACTTTTTGGACATGCCGAAGATAAGTCCACGGAATGCGGGTTCCTCCACCAGCGGTGCGGCAATTGCCAGGATGACCACACCGCCGACGGTGGTGTTGGAAACGGAAAACTGGTGAATGATCCCGGACGCTGCATTTTTCTCCACCGCATTCAGAATGCCCAGCGCCATGCCGTATATCAACGACATGAGTGCTACAATCACAAGGCACATGCCATATCTTGCTGCCCCTTTGGCAATGGAACGTCTGGAAAACAGCTGCTTCCGATTCCGCAACAGGGAGGGAAGATAGACGGCGAACAGGATGCCGAGCAGTTCTGCTGCAACAATGCCAAGGATGACATAGCCGCTTGTCAGCTGGAAGAGTACGGCGTAAAAAATGGGGATTGCGGCAATGAGCGCAGCCAGACACCAGTACTTTTTCGTGTTGCTTCCGGAGAACGGGTACTGCCGTGGCAGAAGCGCCAGACAGCCGTATGCCAGCAGCACCGGCGGAAATGTGGGCAGATAGCGCGTCAGCGTGATGTTGTTGAGCATCTCAATTCGCCCTTTGCCGAAGAGGTCGATGAAGGGCTGCGCGTTGTCATAAAAGAAAGCGTTTCCTGAGTTCCAAAGGCGGATCTGAAACAGCAGCCAGAGAATTGCGGCGATTGCCACACAGAGTGCGCCGGTAATTCGCTGGGAAAGTGAGAGGGTAGAAGTCTTGTCCATGGTATTTCTCCTTTGAAGTAAGATTGGTTTGCTTCTATTTTACCACATATCACCAGAAAAAGAAATCCTCCACTTCAAAAAAACTGTACAAAACCAGCGGGAGAAACGTAACGTTTCTTTGAACAGACAGCCGTCTGTCTTGGAAAAATGCTACAATAGAGGAGAAAACCGTGACGCTCGCCGTCAATCTTTTTGGACGGCTACAGGAATGGCGGGGTCGATGAGGTCGGTGATCTCCACCTGTAGCACCTTCGCCAGCGCCACAAGCTCGATGTCGGTCACGAAGCGCTCGCCGTTTTCGATGCGGCGAATGAAGTGGTGATCCACATCATATCCGGCGATCTGCATGTTTTTCGCCAGCTGCCGCTGGGAGATGCCTCTTTCGTGGCGGAGCCGGATGAGATTGGCACCACAGATGTTGTTGGTGCCGAGTGTAGTTTTGAGTTTGAACATAATATCACCTCGAAGGGAGTCGTGCGGAATGAAACGAGTATGGGAAGATTCGGCGGGAAACTGCCGCTGTGAAAGCTGCGGGCGCATTGTGCCGAGGGAACAGCTTTGCTGGGACGGGGAGCTGGGGTATTGTCAGGACTGCTACACCGAGATTGAGGAATACCGCCGAAATGCTGGCACATGCGATGCAAGCCATCCGGATGCACCGCAGGAATGCCATCGTACATGATACTTATTATAGGATATAATACCGCTTCTATTGGTATGCAGTGTTTACCAGCCAAAAAAGATTTTCAGCAAAAACACATTTCGCCCACAGGATTCCTCTGAATTCTGCGGGCGATCTTTCGTTTCTAAAATGTTTTCAAGATTTATAGAAAATATTGACATATAAGAGCCGAATGTGGTATGATAAAGTCAAATCATAAGGATTTCACATGAGAGGAGAAACAGATGATGGAAATTGCAGCACACATTCGGGAGACGGACGGCAGAGAGCAGTCGGTGGCAGAACATGCGAAAGGCGTAGCGACGCTGGCGGAGCGGTATGGCGCAGTCGTTTCGCTGAGCAATTTCGGGAAACTGCTGGGGCTGTTTCACGATGCCGGAAAGCTGAACGCTGACTTCAATCGCTATATTCACGGCGTGGGAAATTTCCGGCGTGGCGAGATCGATCACTGCTACGCCGGTGCCAAGTATCTCTGCACATTTTCCGATGAGAATTTCCCCAAGAGAAAGAACCCGTCACGGCTGGCAGCGAGAGTGATTTTATCGCACCACGGTCTGCACGACTGGCTGACGGAGGAGGGCGAGGATTATTTCACCAGGCGCACCGGAAAAACGGAGCGATATGGGGAGATTTCCGAAAATCTTCCCGACATGCTGGCGGAGCTGGGCAATACCACAGAATCGCTGAAAGATCTGATGCAGTGTGTCATTGCGGAGTACACGGCGGTTGTGGAGAAGATCAAGGCGATCCTGCCGCCCAAAGGGCAGGACGGAAAGCCGGACAGCCACGCCTTTGAAACCAAGTGCTTTTACTTTGGGATGCTGGAGCGGTTGCTGGAGTCTGTGCTCATGGATGCCGACCGAGTGGATACGGCGGACTTCATGCACAATTGCCAGACCGAACAGCATTTTGACACAGAACCGCTCTGGGAACAGATGGCGCAGAATCTGGAGAAGAAGCTGGCGCAGTTTGCCGATCGGACGGATCCGGTTTCGAAACAACGGCAGGACATTTCGGAGCGCTGTTTCCGGTTTGCTGACCGTGCAGCGGAACCGGTTGGCGCATGCCGGCTTATCGTGCCCACTGGCGGCGGAAAAACGCTGTCCTCCCTGCGGTTTGCGATTCACGAGTGCCGGAAATTCAAGATGGAGAAGATCGTTTATGTTGCGCCGTTTATGTCGATTCTGGAGCAGAACAGTAAGGACATTCGGGAAATTGCCGGCGCCGAGAACTTTTTGGAACACCACTCCAATGTGCTCGCACAGAAAAAGTCGGCGGAGGAACTTCAGGCGTACGAACTGCGCACGGAGAAGTGGGATGTTCCGGTGCTGGCAACCACCATGGTGCAGTTTTTGCAGGCGCTATTCGATGGGAAAAACACCTCGGTGCGCCGGATGCACCGCCTTTGCCGGTCGGTGATCATTTTGGACGAGGTGCAGTCCATTCCCATGAAATGCACGCATTTGCTGAATCTGGCGGTGAATTTCCTGACGAAAATCTGCGGCTGTACCGTGGTGCTCTGCTCTGCAACACAGCCTCTTCTGGAAAACTCGGAATATCCGATGCTGCTGGACGAGAACAGCAGCATGACCGGGGCATATCAAAAGGATTTCGAGGTGCTCCGGCGAACCGAGCTGATTCCGGTTTCCGGAACATTTTCTTACGATGCAGCAGCGGAATTCTGCTGGGAGAAGTTCTTGGAGCATCAGAGCCTGCTGGTCGTGGTCAACACCAAGGCATCGGCGCAGGAGCTGTTTCAGCGATTGCAGATGGAACAGGAGCAGTCGGGGCAGCCCATGCAGCTGATCCATTTGAGTACCCATATGTGTCCGGCGCACCGCAACAAGGTCATCGAGCAGATGCGCAAGGCGCTGAAACAGCATCGGCCGATTCTTTGTGTGACCACGCAGCTGATCGAAGCCGGCGTAGATGTCTCCTTTGGCTGCGTGGTGCGCTCCATGGCGGGGCTTTCCAATGCAGCACAGGCAGCCGGTCGCTGCAACCGAAACGGGGAACTGAAGCAGCTGGCACCGGTGTACCTGCTGGAACTGTCTGAGGAGAAGCTGGGCAGTCTGGCGGAGATCTCTCTGGCACAGAGCGTCACCAGAACGATTCTGGACAGCGGGAATTTTGCAGATCTGCTCTCAGTGGAGGCGATGTTCGCCTATTTCAGAAAGCTGCACCACGATTTTGAGAAAGATCACAAACTCTCGTATCCGGTGGGAAAGCACGGGGAGGTCACTCTGCTGGAACTTCTCTCCACCGACCGATCCCGTGTGCGGAAGCCGTACCCCTGTTCCAAGTATGCCCTGCAGGCGTTTGCCACAGCCGGCGCAGCGTTTCAGGTCATTGATGACACGGCGGAAACCGTGATCGTGCCGTATGATGACAGTGCGGAAGAAATGATCTTGCGGCTGAATGGGGATATCTCGTTTGCAGAGATGCATCAGCTTTTGCGGCAGGTGCAGCAGTACACCATTTCCGTCTATGCCGGAGAACGGAAAAAGCTGGAGGAGTCCGGCGGACTGTATCCGCTGCGCTGCGGTGCACTGGCGCTGGAAAAACGGTTCTATGATACAGCGGCGCTTGGGTTGCAGATCGAGGGCGGTACGCACGAGTTTCTCGGACTCTGAGATTTGTCGAATCTTGTCGAAAAAATTATTCGTGAAAATAGCTATATTTTGTCATTTTTACTTGACTTTTTTGTCGAATTATGATATAATGCAGAAGAAAGTGAAAGGAGGTGTTGTCCATGGTTCAGAAAATGGTTCATCGAAATACCATTGAGTTTCATGTGTGGGGAGATTATGCCTTATTTTCCGACGTGCTCACCAGAGCATCCGGAGAGAAGTGTTCCTATGACATCCCGACCTATGAAGCACTGAAAGGAATCACACACAGCATTTACTATAAGCCAACCATTGTATGGAAAATCGATGCGGTTCGCATTATGAACCGCATTCAGACGGAACGAAAGGGAATCCGTCCCCTCAAATATGGAGAGGGCGGAAATGATCTGGCGTACTACACGTATCTTCGCCAGGTCAGCTATCAGGTGCGGGCGCACTTTGAATGGAATGAGAATCATCCCGAATTGGCGTGCGACCGCAACGAGAACAAGCACCATAACATTGCAAAGCGTATGGTGGAGCGTGGCGGAAGACGGGACATCTTTCTGGGAACCAGAGAATGTCAGGGCTACGTAGAACCGTGTGTCTTTGGCAGCGGAGAGGGCTACTATGACAACAGCGGGGAGATTCCGTACAGCTTTATGTATCACGGAATCACCTATGCAGACGAGGCAGTGCTTCCGGAGGACAAGGATCAGATGACGGTGCGGTTCTGGAAGCCGGTGATGCAGGACGGCGTGATCCAGTTTCTTCCGCCGGAGGAGTGCACGTTTAAACGTCACATCAAACCCATGGCAATCAAGAAGTTCGGCAGAGATGAGGGCAACTTCATCGGGCTGGACGAGTTCGCAGGAGGTGAGGCAGATGAGCTGGGCGAATGAACTGTATCAGATCTTTGAAAATTTCCATGACCGGACAGATTTTTCAAAGCGAATGCTGCCCATTTCACATTCCACCGCAAAAGCGCAGATCGAAATCACGATTCGGGAAGACGGAACATTTTCCAGTGCAAAGCTGGTTGAAAAAGAAGATTCCGAAACTGTGATTCCTGTGACAGAAGATTCCGGCGCAAGAGCCAATGGTATTTATCCCATGCCATACGCAGAGAAGCTTCCTTATATCGCCGGGGATTACGGTGCATATACCGGAAAATCCAACCAGGACAAATACAAGGCCTATGTCGAACAGCTGGCGTCCTGGGATGCCAGCGAGTATACCCATCCGTCGGTGCATGCGCTTCTGCTGTATGTTCAGAAGGGCTGCATCATACACGATTTGGTGAACAGCGGTCTGCTGAAACAGAATGAGGATCGCACAAAGCTTTCCGATGAAAAGATCAATGGCATTGCACCGGAGGACGTGTTTTTACGCTTTCGAGTGGACTATAAAAATCTGGAGCGTGAGAACTGTACGTGGCGGGACGAGACGCTGCAAAAGTGCTTTATCGCATACCAGCGCAGTCTGCTGCACAATCGGCAGATGTGTTATGCAACAGGCGAGGAGTGCCTTGTCACCTATAAACACCCTGCCAAAATTCGAGATTCCAAAGATATGGCCAAGCTGATCTCCGCCAACGATAAGCGGGGGTTTAGCTACCTCGGACGGTTTTCCACCAAGAACGAAGCATTCTCCATTGGCTATGAGTATTCCCAGAAGATTCACAATGCTTTGAAATGGCTGGTGCGGCTCAACAATGGCTTTTCCTGCGGTGATCTGACAGTTGTTGTTTGGGCGAGTGCGATGCAGCCAATGCCCAAGGTGGACGCTGCATTTTCTCAGCTAGAGGATGCATGGGAGGATGAGGACGACGATGACGACTGCGAAGCAATGAAGCCGCTTCCCACCACAGAGCCGATTTATGCCGACTTGGTGCAGAAGATGGTGTTCCATTATCAGAAGCAGCTGGACATTCACGCCAAGGTCATGGTGATGGGCTTGGATGCGGCAACTGTCGGACGGCTCTCCATTTCCATGTATTCGGAGCTGGAGGGTTCGCAGTTTCTGAAGAATCTGGAAAACTGGCATCGTTCTGTGGCATGGAAACAGCATGATAGCGTGAAGGAATACGATGTGATCGATTCGTTCCCGCTGTATGTTATTCTTTCCTATGCTTTTGGCGGTGAAAATGATAATGATAACAAAAAATGGTTGAATGGTCAGATGGTACGATTGCTGCCGTGTGTGACGGAGGGGAGAGCAGTGCCGCAGGAGCTGGTGCGCCGTTTGGTGCTGCGTGCATCCAATCCGTATTCGTATTGCAACTCGAAAAAATATGAGCATCAAAGAGCGCTGGCAATTGCCTGTGCAATGATTCGAAAGAAGAACTTAGAACGAGGGAAAGGAATGACGTCGATGGAACTGGATAGAAATTGTGACGACCGGAGCTATTTGTTCGGACGGCTTCTGGCAGTGGCGGACAAGCTGGAACGTGACACTTATGATAAGGGCACAGAACGTGAGACCAATGCCATGCGGTTTTGGAATGCGTTTTCTGTTCGTCCCTGCCGGACTTGGAAAACACTGCGGGAACGGCTGATTCCCTATTTCAACAAGCTGAGTGTGAATAGTTCGAGAGATTATCAAGAAGAAATTCAGAAGATTTGTGAAAAGATGACACCGGAGGTATTCTCCAGCGGTGCACCGCTGGGACCGCTGTATCTGTTGGGGTACGATCACGAGATGTTTTATCTTAACCATAATCATCAAAATGCAGAAACGAAAAAGGAGGAAGAATAATCATGTGTTTGGAACATAAAATTGACTTTGCAGTATTGGTAACCGTCACAAACGCCAATCCCAACGGCGACCCGCTGAATGGCAACCGTCCCAGAGAAAACTACGATGGGTATGGCGAGATTTCAGATGTCTGCATCAAGCGAAAGATCCGGAATCGCCTGCAGGATATGGGCGAGAAGATTTTTGTGCAGTCGGATGACCGCAAGCAGGATGAGTACAAGAGTTTGCGTGATCGTGCAGATCATCATGAAGTTTTGAAACCACTAAACAAGGGAAAGAAAACAGATCGCAAGGCATATAGTGAGGCAGCTTGCAAAGAGTGGATTGATGTCCGCAGTTTTGGACAGACATTTGCTTTTAGCGGTGGTATGTCAATCGGAATTCGTGGTCCTGTCACAGTACAGCAAGCGTTTAGCGTTTCGCCGGTGGATATCGTTAGCATGAAAATCGTAAAGAGCGTAAACGGAGACGGCACCGAACTAAGTAAATCTCCGGACACCATGGGCACGAAGCATATGGTGGAATTCGGGCTCTATGTCATTAAGGGCAGCATCAACTGTCAGCTGGCAGAAAAGACCGGCTTTACGGAAGAGGATGCGGAGAAGATCAAGGAGGCGCTGCGGACATTGTTTGAAAATGACTGCTCCTCGGCTCGTCCTGACGGCTCCATGGAAGTTTGCCAGCTCTACTGGTGGAAGCATGACTGCAAGATGCCCAAGTACTCCTCGGCAAAGGTACACCGTTCGCTGCACGTGGAACTGAAAGAAGGCGTGGAAAAGCCGGTTTCTTTTGCCGATTACAAGGTGACACTGGATTCGCTGGACGGTCTGGAGCCTAAGATCATTGACAACATGGCATGAGCTACGCAGAAGAGGAGTACCTGCAACTTTCCGGCATCCAGCACTTTCTGTTTTGCCGGCGGCAGTGGGCGCTGATTCATATGGAACAGCAGTGGAGCGAGAATTACCGCACCATAGACGGTGATATTCTGCACCGCAATGTCCACGACAGTGACAAGCGGGAAAAGCGTGGGAATCTGCTCATTGTGCGGGCGATGAAAATCTCCTCGGCACGTCTGGGACTGAGCGGCGAGTGCGATGCCGTAGAGCTGCGCCGAAGCGCCAAGGGTGTTTCCATATTTGGACAGGAGGGGACGTTTTCTGTCACACCCATTGAGTACAAACGTGGCGCACCCAAAGAGGATTTGTGCGATCTGGCACAACTCACGGCGCAGGCCATGTGTCTGGAGGAGATGCTCTGCTGTGAAATACCGGCGGGCTATCTGTACTACGGCGAAACCAGACATCGGCTTCGGGTGGAACTGACGGAAGAACTGCGGCAAACTGTGGAATCCGCAGCAGCCGAGATGCATGCGCTCTATGCACGGCGACATACCCCAAGGGGAAAACGTACCAAGGCGTGCAATGCGTGTTCCATGAAGGATCTCTGTCTGCCGGTGATCTGCGGAAAGAAAACTGCGACTGGATATTTGCAGGACATGCTTGGGACAATGGAGTGATGCAAATTGAAAAAGCTGTTGAATACGCTTTATGTCATCAACCCGAACTCCTATCTTTCGCTGGACGGCGAAAATGTTGTTGTTCAGCAGGAAGAGGGGCAAAAGCGTGTGCCGCTGCACATCTTAGAGCGAATCATCACATTTGGATACACAGGTGCCAGTCCGGCGCTCATGGGCAAGTGTGCGGAGGACGGGCGGGAACTGGTCTTTCTGACCAGTTCCGGACGGTTTCTGGCGAGAGTGCAGGGAACTGTCAACGGAAACGTGCTCCTGCGCCGGCAACAGTACCGGACGGCGGATGATGCCGATGCCAGCTTGAAGATTGCACGGAATATGATCGCTGCAAAACTGTTTAATAGTCGGTGGGTTTTGGAGCGTATGATTCGGGATCATGGACCGAGAATTGATGCGGAACGATTCCGGCAGAAGTCGCTGCTCTTGAAAGAGGCAGTTTCTCTTGCGGCGGAAGCAGACAGTATGGACACGCTGCGGGGCATTGAGGGCGAGGCTGCGACGGTTTATTTTTCGGTACTGGATGAGATGATTTTGCGGGAGAAGGATACGTTTTTCTTTCACGGCAGAAATCGGCGTCCGGCGCTGGATTGCGTCAATGCGATGCTGAACTTTGCCTATACGCTGATGACGAGCATGTGTACCTCTGCGCTGGAATCCGTGGGACTGGATCCTTATGTGGGAATGATGCACACGGACCGTCCGGGGCGGCCATCGCTGGCGCTGGACCTGGTGGAGGAATTCCGTGCGCTGTGCTGCGACCGGTTTGTTCTGACGCTAATCAATCGTGGTATGGTTCAGAAGAAGGACTTCGAACAGCAGGAGGATGGTGCAGTGCTGATGACCGATGACGGACGGCGCACTTTTTTGCAGGCATGGCAGAAGCGAAAGGATGACGTGATTCGCCATCCGTTTTTGGAGGAAAAGGTGGAATGGGGATTGCTGCCCTATGTGCAGGCGCTTCTTTTGGCGAGGTATTTGCGTGGCGATCTGGACACCTATCCGCCGTTTTTATGGAAGTGATTGCATGCTGGTGGTTGTGACCTATGATGTCAATACGACGAGTAAAGAGGGGCAGAAACGATTGCGCCGAGTGGCAAAGATTTGTGTGAACGTCGGGACAAGAGTGCAGAATTCTGTGTTTGAGTGCCACGTGAATGCAGCGGAATGCCGCCTGCTCAAACAGCGGCTGACGGATGCCATCGATACCGAGAAGGATAGCCTCCGGTTCTACTATCTGGGGAATCAGTATCAGACGAAAGTGGAACATATCGGCGCAAAGGAAACCATCGATGTGGAGGAACCGCTTTTGTTCTAAGAAAACGCTCCGGTGCGAACCCTAAGCGCACAAAAAAAGTAGGAGGGATTCGCACCCGCTTTTTCGTGAAAAAATCAGAAAAAAAGTATTTTTTCTGGCATGGAGAAGTATATCTGTGTTCTTTTTTGTCAAAATTGCATTTGCTCTGCTGAGTTTTAAGCGGAAAGCTGTGCAATTTTGCTGTCTCCCTCCACACGGAGGGAGTGGATTGAAATGGGAATTTGGCTTTAAAGTCCCTGTTGTAATTGAGTCTCCCTCCACACGGAGGGAGTGGATTGAAATCGGAAAGCAGAACTTATGAAGTCAGAATTGATGGAGTCTCCCTCCACACGGAGGGAGTGGATTGAAATGGTGAGAGCGGCACGCTTTGCGTGTCGCTCTTGCGTCTCCCTCCACACGGAGGGAGTGGATTGAAATTGTCCCTCGCGCTCTGGAGGTTATAACTATGTTGTCTCCCTCCACACGGAGGGAGTGGATTGAAATGGCCTTCGCTGGCTCCGGGCTCCGCTCCCGCCGCGTCTCCCTCCACACGGAGGGAGTGGATTGAAATGCTTCTATGGATGATGGCAATTGTTGTTTTCTGATGTCTCCCTCCACACGGAGGGAGTGGATTGAAATCAATACAGCAGTGTAAGATACTTGTCGTCGTTCCTGTCTCCCTCCACACGGAGGGAGTGGATTGAAATATATTATCCATCTGAAGAGCTAGGTCAACAGCAGTCTCCCTCCACACGGAGGGAGTGGATTGAAATGGTTGGATACGTCAAACAGGATAGATGGCGGGAGTCTCCCTCCACACGGAGGGAGTGGATTGAAATATTATAGCACACTTGCGCCAATGTGTCAAATGGGTCTCCCTCCACACGGAGGGAGTGGATTGAAATCCTTTGCCATCAAAGAGAAGCCCGGCGTGCCTCTGTCTCCCTCCACACGGAGGGAGTGGATTGAAATGAAAACAAACTGACAGAAAAATTTGCAGCATAAGTCTCCCTCCACACGGAGGGAGTGGATTGAAATGGGCGGTCAAGACCATGGCGCAGACTGCTGTTGGCGTCTCCCTCCACACGGAGGGAGTGGATTGAAATCGGAAGCGGTTTGGACGGAAATGTGCGGCATGCTGAGTCTCCCTCCACACGGAGGGAGTGGATTGAAATCGAGACTTTAGCAACCCCGCTAACGTGCAGTTACTGTCTCCCTCCACACGGAGGGAGTGGATTGAAATCGCTCCTCTGCGGAGCGGGTCGGCAAAAGTGGCGAGTCTCCCTCCACACGGAGGGAGTGGATTGAAATGACGTAACCATCCGAAAAATACGACTCGTCCACCGTCTCCCTCCACACGGAGGGAGTGGATTGAAATATCGGACTGCCGCTTATATGTAGCGTGCTGGCTGTCTCCCTCCACACGGAGGGAGTGGATTGAAATTGGACAGCTGGACATCGACCGGAAAAGCCCATGAGTCTCCCTCCACACGGAGGGAGTGGATTGAAATGGCTCTCTCCCGCCCGCCGTCTCGCCCTCCCCGCGTCTCCCTCCACACGGAGGGAGTGGATTGAAATACCATGACCGACCTGACCACCAAGGTATCTCTTACCGTCTCCCTCCACACGGAGGGAGTGGATTGAAATCGATGTCCTCCGGCTGTCGTTTCAGTTCCTCGTAGTCTCCCTCCACACGGAGGGAGTGGATTGAAATCATGGTAGACGCACCGACCTCTGTACACATCAGGTCTCCCTCCACACGGAGGGAGTGGATTGAAATCGACATTAGGTTATTGAAAATGTCGAGGACTGCTCGTCTCCCTCCACACGGAGGGAGTGGATTGAAATACCGTGAATCTGGACAACACCATCACCCATGTGGAGTCTCCCTCCACACGGAGGGAGTGGATTGAAATGCTGACGGTGAATGTCACATCTTTTGCCAGTGTGGTCTCCCTCCACACGGAGGGAGTGGATTGAAATTGGAAATTGGCACTTTGGGTGACAAGTCGGGAAACGTCTCCCTCCACACGGAGGGAGTGGATTGAAATGATTGGATGCCGCTCTTGCCGGACGCATCCGGGTCTCCCTCCACACGGAGGGAGTGGATTGAAATCATGACCAGTGTATTATCCAATAAGTGCTTTTGGTCTCCCTCCACACGGAGGGAGTGGATTGAAATGCGCTGCTCTCGCTCTGATTTGAGTTGAGTGGCGGTCTCCCTCCACACGGAGGGAGTGGATTGAAATGCGCAAATTTCCAGGCATTTTTGACGCCATCGACGGTCTCCCTCCACACGGAGGGAGTGGATTGAAATGAGATCATATCGCTCTTCATGCACCATGTATGCAGTCTCCCTCCACACGGAGGGAGTGGATTGAAATATCAACAACAAGCGGCATTTTAACTCCGATTCTGTCTCCCTCCACACGGAGGGAGTGGATTGAAATCATTCCCAGTTGCAGCTCCCAAGTACACAGATACGGTCTCCCTCCACACGGAGGGAGTGGATTGAAATAGCGCATGGTCTCTGACAGCCGGAGCCATGCGTTGTCTCCCTCCACACGGAGGGAGTGGATTGAAATTGATCGCAGGCGAAAAGTACACGCTGATCGAAAGTCTCCCTCCACATGGAGGGAGTGGATTGAAATTTCATGGTGGCAATCGTTGCCACCAAATCAGAAGGTCTCCCTCCACATGGAGGGAGTGGATTGAAATGCAAACTGTCCTGCATGGCTTTCAGATTGATTCCGTCTCCCTCCACATGGAGGGAGTGGATTGAAATTGCATAGGTTGCAAAACTTAAAGCATCGATGGCGTCTCCCTCCACATGGAGGGAGTGGATTGAAATATGAGACAAGCTTCAATACGTATTTAAGTTATGATGTCTCCCTCCACATGGAGGGAGTGGATTGAAATGCCGTTTTCTACAGAATAGTTGTAAAAATACAGACGTCTCCCTCCACATGGAGGGAGTGGATTGAAATTACCCTTGTTATAACCAAGCCATGTAGACCAATATCGTCTCCCTCCACATGGAGGGAGTGGATTGAAATTGCGCCGTGTGTCAATGGGTTTTGTACCATTGAGTCTCCCTCCACACGGAGGGAGTGGATTGAAATACTACTCTTACACTCTTACGCTTTTTTAGGGTGTCTCCCTCCACACGGAGGGAGTGGATTGAAATATGTTGACCTTGGTGACTGTGCCGTCCGGATTGGTCTCCCTCCACACGGAGGGAGTGGATTGAAATGGAAAAGCGCCCAGTGTAAGAAGTGTTTTGATAGAACCATATAAAAGCAACGGAATTTGGGGTACTTACAATGCCAACAACGGCGTAATCTCAATTTATGGCGCAGGTGGCAAAGATGGGAAAAATACAATTTCAAAAGTTGCTGCCGAAATGAAAAAAGCGGGGAAATGGTCAAGCTCCTCCCCATATCACGCTTTCCGCCACGAGCTTGGTCATGCATTGCAAAAGCATTTGAAAGATACTGTTCCGGATTATGATGAAAGACTTAAAAAAGTCCGTGACATCCGAAACGATTTTTTTGAAAGCTTGACAGGGCTAGACGAAGATGCTATAATGGAATTGAAAAAGGAAGCACTGTCCATTTACGGTCTTGTAGATGATGAATCGCTCGGCGAATTTATCGCAGAATGCGTGGCAGAATATTGCAGCAAAAAGCCGAGAAAAATGTCCCGTGATGTTGTGGCGGCTTTACTGCACAAAGGAGGAAATGAAAATGCTGATTGATTATCCAATGGAATGGCGTAAATATATGAGAAAAGGGAAAACACGAACCTTTTCCAAAAGCACACCACTGGAAATTGTGAAAAAGGCGAAAGAAATCAACAAGGAAACAATCCGCCTTGCTGAAAAGCCTTTTTTCTTTTTTGAAGAGAATCGATAGTGTTTATTCCCGCAATCTTATACAGAAAAAGCATCTCATCCGAAGGTCTCCCTCCACACGGAGGGAGTGGATTGAAACTGCCCTCTGGCGTGGGGTGTCGCCCTCTGGGGTTTCGTCATTCCTCAAACAGTTCCTCTTTGCCATCGCTTTTCACGCAAGAAAGCGGTGGCAAAACC
>UMIM01057476.1_pt1 | contig 25466 bp, 12 predicted proteins | sample 1965831 | NCBI WGS metagenome assembly UMIM01 (sample SAMEA4836125, study PRJEB28245) | human gut metagenome | biome: gut microbiome; material: fecal sample | place: Denmark | collected 2008 | reverse complement strand
ACATGCCGGCATGTGGCTGTAATCCAGACCGTCTACACGGGAGGTTGCTTCATGGGTCCACTGTGCGCCGTTGCTCAGCCAAACATTAACCTCGCCTGCATGGTCGGTGCCTGCGTTATCAATAACACCCTTCCAGGTAGAATCCTTAGTGGTCAAACCGATATTAACACGGCCATCCTGATATACGTCAGGCTTATCGGTACGCTCAGAGCGCTTCAGAGCGATAACGTTGCCGATAATATTGGTTGTTTTGCCTTCGGCAGCTACGAGATTTTCGTTTTCAAGGGAATATTTATCCTTGCTGTTATTGGTATCAACAACGTTGATGTTAATGGTACCGCCGTAGCTGGCCATAGCATAATATGCTTCCTTAAAGCTGCCGTCTTCGTTTCTTTCGTCAGACGGAGTTTCTATTTTGATAGAGTCGCCCAGCAGACTGATTGTTGACAGCTTGCAGCCAAGCATTTTGTCATCAGTTTTTGAATAGGTATTCGTCTGTACCGCAGTACCACGTACAGCAACATCCACATTACCGTTTACAGTAATGCTGGCATCAAGGCCGCCGACGCTGAAGGCGCTAGGCTGCCAACGTGCGCCGGTATAGTTAACGTCCGTCGGGTCCATAGAGGTTACACCGCCGGGACCGATATTGCCGTGAACGTTTTTAGTAATAATACCCCAAGGACTGTTGGGGTCATCCTTGCGCATCTTCACGTTGCCGTTGATAGTCAGCTCAGTGCCGCCTGCTGCGCCGACACCTACAGAAGCATAGGCAGAATAAGCAGTAATATCCAGATTACTGTTTACTACAACCTTACCGCCGCCTGCTGCCAGACCGGTTACACCTGCAAAATCATTTTTTCTGGTGTTGGTCTGGTATAAGTGCAGCGTACCCTTATTGCCATCACTGTCAACGTTATTCAAAACGTAATCATAGCCATCATTATCCTTATCGGTCATAATGGCATCCTTATTTTTTACGGTAAAGGTGTGGTCCTTACCCTGAAAATCATAAGTAACGGTGTTGCCGTTTTGTACAACTGTATTACCGTCACCGCCGATAATTGCCATATCATTTTCAGCATTACCGGTAAGGCCTTTGGTGTATTCCGCAGCCCAGACAGGTGATACGGTAAAGCATGATGTGCATACTGACATCAAAACGCCGGCAGCCAGCAGCTGCCATCTTTTTTGTTGATAACTCCTCATACTCTCACTCCTTGCAATATGATTGCTTAAAAATAATTTTCATCTATATAAAATAAAAAAAGATTAGCACACACTAACAATGAAAGAAAAATTTTGCAATCTGAAATGCTTAAAAATTCCCTCTCATTAAGCGCGTCTAATCTCGTAGACCCTTAATATGTACAATCAGTCAGTACCCTGGCTTAAGATCATTGCAACTTTATCCCTTGGTAAGAGGTTTAAGCAACAGCTTAACGACAAAGCAGCTCTCTTTCACAGTTGCGGAACAGCGTCGAAATCACATCAGACTTCCCTGCTAAGAAGATATCCGGCAAAATATCCTCACCTGATCGTCTATAATTATATAATTTAATAACAAAGCAGTAGTAATTTTTTCCTTTTGTAAAGAATGTTTTTTCTCAGGGGTGTATTACTTACATTTTTCTGTTATTGGTATTTTTTATCATATAGAGTTTACCATAATCAATCTATTGCGTCAAGTGAAATTTGAAGATATTGTAAATTAAATCACTGCAAGAAGCATAACGCCATAAACATCAACTCACAGTAACACCTCAAGCAAATTATCTGTAAACTGCTTCTATTAATTATATTTAAAAGCAAAGCAGCCACCTGCCTTTCGGCAGATGACTGCTTCGCTTTCTAAATTCAGGGAGCAGGCCGCAACGCTGCCTTGATAGCGCCGCAGCCGGTTTATAAAAGAAGGGGAAAAACTTATTTAAGCAATCAGAACTCGAAGCGCAGGCCGGCACTTGCCTTCCACTTACGCTCGAAGTCGCCGCCAAAGTCCTTAGCAAAGTCTGCATAGATATGGCAGTTGTCGCTCAGATCATAGCTGCCGCCAATGCTCATTTCCATCCAGGTATCCTTGCCGTCGAAGCTGGTGTGCTTATAGCCGCCGTCCTTAGCAAAGTAGCTTGCTGTGATGTCGCCATTAAATTCATGTGCGCCATACAGACCAACATATACGTGGCCTTTTTCGCTCTTAGCGCCTGCTTCCACACCGAAGCGTGCTACCAGGCTGCTGTATGCGTCCTGGTCAATTCTCATGCTGTCGTTCGGAGTATGGGCAGTGTAATCCTTGCTGCCTACCTGAGACCAGGTCAGCTGTGCTTTCGGAGTGAAGTAGCTTGCCTCAGTGCCGAAGGTCTTGCCATATTCCATGGTCAGGCCATATGCGTTGGCTTTATAATCGCCATGCAGCTTCAGAGTGCGGATTTCGTTGTAAACGTCGTATTCGTTTTCAACACGGCCTGCTTTAGCTGCTACACGCAGATAGGACTGGTCTTCGAAATTCTTCACGCCGTATACACCAAAGCTGTAGAGCTGGTTGTCGCCCTTGCCACCAAGCAGGTAGTTGGAATCGCCGTTGCGATAGTCAAAGGCTACGCCTGCATGCCAGCCGTTTGCCAGAGCCTTGTCATAGCCAACCTGTACTCCGCGGTAGGTGTTGTCATCTTTAACACCCTTAACATCGGAGCTTGTCTTGCCGCCCAGTGCCTTAGCGAAGATGCCGTCTGCATCTGCCAGGTCCGCACCGGTGTAGGTGTCCTGCATGTTGTCGCGCCAGCTGTGTATGGAGGTGGTTGCAGCGCTTCTTACGCCCTTCATTACCAGGGTTTCATAGTCGCCGTTGTAAATTTCGCCCCATTTTATGCTGCTGGGATCAAATTTGCCTATACCGGTTGTTTCATCCCACTTCATGGCACCTGTCTTGCCGGCAGAAGTCAAACCTTCGGCAATTCTTACCTTACCCTTCAGGTTAGCACCATTTGCTGCATGGTCGGTATACTGAACCTTTTCTGCCAGTACAGTCATGGCTGCTTCAACTTCAGCCTGACTGTTAATATTGATATTGTTGCTGTCGGTGAACAGAATTACACCAGAGCCTTCTTTAGCATTACTGATAACAGTATTACCGGATTTGAAGTCTTGTGCTTCGCTGCCTTTATTATCGTGATTATAGATAATGGTTTCCCAACCGCTATAATTAGCAATTTGGAGAGCCTTGCTTCTCTTAGTCATGTTCAGGTAACCGGTTTCAGCCTCGGTCTTGCCGCCATTAATGGTCAACCCTTTTGCAGGAGCTGCAGCCGGAGCTTTTGCAATTCTCAGCAAGGACATGCCTGCAGCTTCCTCGCCGTCGGTCAGGTTCCAGGTTGCACCGTTTGCCAGGCTCAGTGCAATGTTGCTGTTGCCATCAACATTGTAGCCGCCGTTCAGTACGGAGTTCTTTTCGATCAGGCTGATTACTACACTGCCGCCGTTCGCTGCATTGATATCACCGGTAATAGTGCTGCTTGCGTTGCCGCTGTCTACGGTAATGCTGCCACCGTTGGCATTGATGCTGCCGTTGATGGTCAGTGCGCTGTTGTTGCCGTTAACATTTACGTTAGCGTTTTCACCTGCGTTGATTGCCGCATCGGTGCCGCTGATAACAGTGCTGCCGTTCAGGGTTACATTGCCGTTTGCCGCATTGATGCCTGCAACTGCGCCCTTCAGCTCCAGCAAAGCATTGGTGGTATCAATTTCAATATCTTTACCGTTTACATCTACTGCAGCACCTTCGCTAACTTCGATTGCGGAAGGATTCTGAGTAAAGATGTATTTACCGTCAGCCTTCAAAATGCCATTCTTCTTATAGTTGTAATCAGCCTTGGCATCACCGGTAATAGCGTTGTTGAGCTTGCTGCTTTCAGGAGTCTGGGTTTCCGGATAGGTGATGCCCGGAGTAATAGTTCCATCCTTCAGGCTGCCCTTGCCGTCCTCGCTGCTGAAGGAGATATCGCCGGTCTGCATAGCCTTGCTGCTTGCTGTCAGACCGTCGGCAATCTTCACATAGCCTGTCAGGTTCTTTTCACCTGTTACATAGTTGCTGTAGGTCAGCTTGCCTGCCAATGCGTTCAGTACGTTAGCTATGCTGTATTCGTTATCCATTGCAATGCCGCTGTTATCGGTAATCATGGATACTACAGAGCCTTCTGCCGCATGCTTGATAACAGTGTCGCCTGCTGCGTAGTTATCAGTTGCTTCGCCGTTTCCGCTGTGTGCATAGTAGATATTGGTGTTGCCGCTGTAGTTGTCAACAGTCAGATTCTTGCTGTCCTTTTGGAAGATGTTGCCTGCATGTGCTGCATCAGCACCGCCGGTAAAGTTGGTTACATGGCTGCCGATAAAGCCGCTCGGAACCTCTTTGCCGTTCTTCTCGTTTGTCCAGGTTGCACCATCTGTCAGCCACAGATTAAAGGTACCATAGCTGGTGAAATCATCACCGGAAGTAACTTCGTAGAGGCTGCGGCCGTTCCAGCTGCTGTCTTTGCCCTGCAATGCCAGATTAACGGTAGAAGATGTAGAAGTTGTTTCATCCTCCCAATAATCATAGGTTTCTGCAGACTTGGTGTAGACATCGCCATCAATCTTGACAATGCCTGCGCCAGCTTTGCCATTCTTAACATTGACGTTGATAATGCCGTTATCGTCAGAATTCAGCGCAATGTAATTAGCTGCCTTGCTATCCTTTTGAATATCCAGATTGCCGTTCATGGTAACAGTTCCGCCGCTGCCACTGTAAATACCATTGCTTTCTGTCTGCGCAGATGTAGTAATGGTGGTGTCTGCGTCAATGGTAATCTTACCGCCGGTTGCATAAACACCCTGGGCCCTGAAGCCGGTGGTATCAGTGCTGAGCTTCAGACTCTTAGCCTTAATAGTAATGTCTTTGGACTTTCCATAGCTGAGGCCGGTAGCTACCGCACGTGCAACATTGCTGCCCTTAAGAACATGGTAGGCTACGTCCAAACTGTGTCCGTCGGCATTAATCGTAATCGGTCCGCCGCTGGATTCAATAGCACTCAGGTTGGAGCTGTAATCACCCTTGGTTACATTAATAACTGTATCCTTAGTGAAGTTGTAAATGCCTTTTTCGGTTTCGATGCCCATATTTACATACTTCTTATCAAGATTACCAGTAATCGGATCAGTAATAACAGTATCGTCCATTTCGTTATATTTATAGAAGCCCTGACCAAGTGTCTTCGTGCCGGTTGCATCGGTTGAGAAGCTGATATCGCCGGTCTTCAAAGCTGCGGAAGAAGCAGTCAGGCCGGAAGCAATCTTGACAGTACCTGCCAACTTGCCATCATTAGCGGTGTAGAAGAGCTTCTGTGCCAGCTTGTTAAGAACTTCATTAACTGTATTCTGGTCTTCTGCCTTATCATATGCGTTAAAGCCTTTATTGATGCCCCGGTTATCAGTAATGAGCGTAATAGCGGATCCGGCATCAGCCTGACCAATATTAAAGTTGCCGCCGAGAATATTCGTCGGATTGTCAGCATCATGGTTATAAATAACATTGGTATTGCCGCTGTACTCAGCTACATTGATATCGCCTGCATTGTTTGCCACAATAATGCTGCCATTATTACCGGAGAAGGAAGCAAGCTTGCTGGCACCATTTACATTCCAGATAGAGTTATTCAGCTTCAGGTGCATAGCATTACCGTTGCTATAGCCGGTCCAGGTTGCATTATCCAGATTAGCGTTTACGGTGTTGCCGGAAAGGTTATTGCCGGTCCAGGTTGCGCCATTGCCCATGTAAAGGTTAACGATACCTGCACTGCTGCCGTTAGCATTGCTTACATTGCCCTTCCAGAAGGAATCCTTAGTATTCAGGCCAATGCTTACATCTGCACTTGCACCGGCACTATCCATGCCGCCGCCGAGATTTACATTGCCTTCCATCTGTACATTATTGTTGCCTGCACCAATGATAGCGCCTTCGGCATCCTTCTTAACATTCACATTAACCTGTCCACGGTTCTTGGAAGCGAATTCGCCATAGGCACTGATAGCATATTCAGCCCCATTAATAGCCTTGATGACGCCACCGCCAATCTCAACCTTGGAAGCAACTGCACTGATTGCTTCGTTGGCACCGGAAGCATTGCTCTTATCAGCCAAAATATCAACAAGACCGTCAACAGTGATAGCAGACATAACGCCGCTTACACCGTTCATGCTCTTGATAACTGCAGCATTTGCAGAAGCAGCGCTGTTAGCACGCAAGGTAAGTACATTATCAGCACCGGCATTGTGAATATTAATCGTTCCTCCAGCATTAACGAACAGCGCACCTGTCTGTCCGTTCGTAGTGCTTGTAGCACTGATAGACATTGCACCGGCATTATTGATGTTGACTACACCCTTGCCAACAGCTGCGATACCGGTTGTATGGGTATCGGTTGTTGTATCTACAGTCAGCTTGTTACCATTCATATCAATGGTAACATTATGGTTTTCGTCAGAACCGGAAATAGCTGCACTAATCTGCGGAAGCCATGCACCACCGGCAATCAAATGCTTTTCAGGTGTGATGTTCGTGCTGTCTGCAGTAAATACATAGGTACCATCGTCCTTCAATACGCCTTTTTCTATGTAAACCGTATCAGCAGCTGCGTCGCCGGTAATTGCCGTAGTAAATTCTTTGGCTATCTGGCTGCCTGGCTTGCTAGTCTTATAATCATAGTAGCCCTGGCCAGGTGTAAAGGTACCTGTTTCTTCGGTAGAGAAGGAAATATCGCCGGTCTTCAGTGCTGCGGAAGAAGCTGTCAGACCATCGGCAATCTTCACTACGCCGGCCAGATGACCATCAGTATAATTCTTGTAGAACAGCTTGCCTGCCAGGTTGTTCAGTACGTTGGCTACTTTATCCTTAGCATCGCCGGAATCGCCATCTGCAAAGCCGGAGGTAATGCCCTTATTATCTGTGATAAAGGTGATAGCAGAACCTTCTGCTGCATTGGTAATATTGAAGCTGCCGCCAATAATCTTGGTCGGATCAGCAGCATCATGATCATAGAATACAGTGGTATGACCGCTATAATTTACAACAGAAATAGGATTGTTATCCTTTTGGTAAATCAGGCCTGCGTTATCTGCATCCTTGCCGCCATGCAGTGTTGCCAGCGTGCTGCCTGTCCATACAGGATTTTTGGACGCTATGGTTGTAGTTGTCACATGCGATTGCTGTTCGTTGGTCCAAGTTGCACCGTTTTGCAGATACAGGTTGAACTGGCCGATATCATGCATAGTGTTGCCGCCGCTGCCATAGTCGGAATTATACATATCATAGGCTGCAACACCCTTCCAGAAGGAATCCTTATCGGTCAAAGCCACGTTGAGGACGCCTGCATCATTCCAGTTAATCAGCTCGCCACCGGTGTATTCTACAACCTTCTTGCCATATTGGCCGGTTGCGTACATATCACCGGTAATCTTGGTGGTCGTATCGCCTGCAGCGCCGTCCTTCATGTTGATGTCCAGCGTGCCTTTATCTACGCGGACTGCATAGAAATTATGCGACTTATCGCTGTCTTCAGCTGCAGTAATGGTGCCGCCGCCGACAGATACCTTGGTATCCTTACCGGTCAGCCTGATACCGCTGCCGCGTACACCGGAAATATCTACCAGACCGCTGACAGTTACAGTGGAAGTGTCACCTGTTACCTGAATACCGGAAGCATTCATGCCTGCGCCACGTTCTCTAGTACCCTTGACATTACTGATTGTTAGTGGGCCCTCAATATTAATCTCGCTCTTCTGCCCCTGGATATTAATGCCGGTTGCGGAATCACCCTTCGTAACAATATCGGTAATTTCTACCGGACCGGAAATATTCAGATGCGCATTGCCATCAGCATAAATACCATGAGATCCTCTGGTATCCGTATTATTAGCTGTAATAAAAAGCTTTTGCTCTGCGGACGGATTAATAACCTTGATATAAGTATTAGCGCCTGCGTAAATAGCCGCTGCCTGTCCGCCGGTTTGTGCAACATTCAAAGCCAGACCTTTACCGGACATATTTACAGTCATCGGTTTAGACGGATAGGTTTCTTCACCTGCGTAAATTGCGCTGGCAAATTTATTATTACCGGCATTCGATTCAGTTACATTAATATGTGCAACACCCTTATCGTCTACCTCGCGATTCAGGCTGATATTTTCCGATTTAGCGATAGCTCCTGTCTTGTAATCAGGCTTATCTTCTTCCGGAGTATAGTCATAGAAGCCCTGTCCTGCTTTTTTCGTTCCATTGCTTCCGTCAGAGAAAGTGATATCGCCGGAGGCTTTTACAATAGCACTTACACTAGACGCTGTCAGACCATCGGCAATCTTAACTACGCCGGCAAGATTTGCATCTTTGTAGCCGGTATAGAACAGCTTGTTGGCCAGCTTGTTCAGTACTTCTTTAACATTATTCTTTTCTGCTGCAGTATCATTAGCTTCAAAGCCGGCATTAATTCCTTGGCTATCGGTTACCAAAGTAATCTTCGAGCCGTCAGCTGCTGTCTTGACAGTGAATTCACCCCCGGTGATATTCTGTGGATTCTCGGCATCATGGCCGTAAACAACAGTTGTGTCACCGCTATAATCATATACGGTAATACCCTTGTCGGAATTCTGGTAAATTACACCTGAACCATCCAGCTTAGAAACATTGCTGCCGGCAAAAGTTGTCTTAAGCGTATCTACCGAACGACCGGTTTCATGATGCCATACAGAGCCATCTGCCATTGTCAGATTAAACTGTCCGGCCGGGGCATTATATGTACTGCCTGGAATATTGCTTACTGCGCCTGTCCATTGAGAACCCTTGGTCATGTTGACATTGATAACAGAAGCTTTATTATCAGTTACCTTCATGTCACCGGTAACGTCCAGAATTCCGGCAGTAATGCCTTCTCCTGTATTCAGGTTAATGGTACCCTTGTTGGCCTGCAAAGCATAATATTGGCTATAATCCGTACCGTTAGACATATCGGCAGCTTTAATAGTTGCACCGGCAGTAGATATAGTTGAAGTATTCAATGCACGGATTGCACTGCCCAATACGTTTTCAATATTAAGATTGCCCTTAACAGTTATATTAATAGGCGCATCTGCACTTGAAGAACTGTCTGCATAAATACCGGCCGTGTTCGGTCCAACCTTGTTGCCGGTCTGAACATTCTTGATGGTCAGATCTTTTTCGAATACAACATTGCCTTTGGTACTTACATATACACCATAAGCACGCTGAGTAGCACTAGATTTAACTCCGTCTATCTCAACATCGGTATTTGCAGTAAGGTTGCCGCCCTCGCCTACACGAATGCCATAGACATACTTAGCCTTAGTATCAGCATTGCCATCAGCACCAAGTCCGGCAGAAACCTTCAGCACACCATTGCCCTTGGAATCCTTAATCTCCATGCTCTTGTTTTCATCAACATAAACCGTAGACACATAATTAGCAGTTTGATTGTTGGCATTGAGCTTCAAGGTGTGACCCTGTAAATCAATAACAAGCGGACTTACTGCGTCGCCTGCTGCATACATAGCACTGGGAGCATTACCGGACACCCCATCCTGAGCTTCGGTAACATTAACAGAAACTACTCCGTTGATATCGCTTTCGCGTGTTTCACCGATATTTTCGGATTTTACAATCGGGCCGGTTGCATAGGTCTTATCGTCCTTTTCAGGAGTATAGTCATAGAAGCCCTGCCCACCCTCGGCAAAGGTAATGTTGCCGGTCTTCATAGTTACAGAGGAAGCTGTCAGGCCTTCAGCAATGGATACGCTGCCTGTAAGGTTGCTGTCGCCTGCCATATACCACAGCTTGTGTGCCAGAGAATTCAATACTTCGCTGACATTATTTTTTTCTGCAGCTGTATCACCTTCGGCAAAGCCCTTGCTGATGCCGTTGTTGCCGGTGTAAAGCATCATTTCTGTGCCGGTCTTGGCATTAAGAACCTTAACATCACCGCCGATAATGTTACCCGGTGCAGCATCATCATGCTCATACCATATCTTGGTAACACCTTCGGCATTGGCAATATGAATAGGATCGTTATCATTTACCTTAATAATACCGGCAGATGATTTATCCTTGCCACCTACAAGGCTGCTCAGATGAGAAATACCGTCATATTTTTCGTAATACGGCCTACTGTAATCAGCAAGATTGCTTGCATCAAGGCCATCCTTACGGGAAGCATTTTCATAAATCCATTGCGCGCCGTTCTGCAGCCACAGATTTACTTCACCGGCTTTTGCTGTACCGGCATTGTCAATTACACCCTTCCAGGATGAATCCTGCGTGGTCAGGCCGATGTTAAGGCGACCGTTTTGATAAACCATAGCCTTTCCTGCCTCATCAGAGGACTTCATTGCCAACACGTTGCCGACCATTTCTACCTTGCCGTTTTGTGCTGCCTGATTCTTTACATTGACATTAATCGTGCCGCCGTAGCTTGCCAGAGCATAGTACGGCTCGATAAATTTGCCGAAGCCTTCAACAAAGTTTTCTTCTCTGTACGGTGTGTCGACACGGATAGAATTACCCAGCAAAGAAATAGTTCCCAAATCATAAGCCGGTACATCACCGTCAGCCTGATAAGCATCGGTTCTTACAGCTGTACCGCGTACAGCAATATCCACATCACCGTTGACAGTGACATCACCGCGGGTATAGTCAACGGAAATACCTGCAGGCTGCCAACGGGCGCCTGTATAGTTTTCATCGCCGCCCATACTGGTTGAACCGCCTGGTCCTACGTTACCATGAACATTACCGGTAATGATGCCCCAAGGCTTTTCTGCATTATCCGTGCGCATTTTTACATTACCGTTGATAATCAGGTTGCCCTTATTGGCTGCCGCAATACCAACAGAAGAATATTCCGAGGTGGCAGTGATATCCAAATTACTGTTGACAACAATAATGCCCTTGTTTGCAGTAAAACCGTTTACACCAGCCCAGGCATTACTCTTGTTGTTTGTCTGATAAATATGGAGCGTGCCATAGCTGCCATCTGCGCCTACGTTATTATAAACGCTGTCTTTGCGGGCAGTAATACCATCCTTATTGGTAATAGTAAAGGTATGGTCCTTTCCTTGGAAATCATAGATAAGTTTACCGTCATTTTCTGTTACGGTATTACCATCGGGACTCAGTATCTCGCTGTCCTTTTTAAGCGTACCTATGAGAGGCTTGCTGTAATCAGCGGCATAAACCGGTGCTATGAGAAAACTCGATGCACTGGCTGCGAGAAGAACACCTGAAATAAGTGACTTCCACTTTTTTTGACTTAGCTTCATGATATATTCCCCCTTATCAAAAAGCAAGGAACGAACAGGAACAACCACTGTTTCTGCTGACTCCTTTGTACAGAGAAAAACTCCTTACAAATATATATGAAAACCCCGCAAACTGCTACTCATCAATACAGTTTGTGACCTCATAACAAAAATATGCAGACGCTGCCATCACGGCAATGATTTTGCGGCAGCACTGCCTGAAGAGCTTTTTGCTTATCCTTAACAGTTATAAAATAAAAACACAGCTTAATTTAACTTAAGCTGTGCTATATCCGTTTCTGTTCAGCACAAGATCAAGCAAAAGGGACTCTTAATTTATTATTATAGTCAAACCACTACCAATAATTAATAAAGTCCGTTCTCGTAGACCTTTACTAAATACCAATCTGTCAGTACCCTGGCTTAAAGTCATCGTCTCTGCATTCCTTTGTAAGAGGTTAGTTTTTTTCCTAATAATGCATCGACTCTTTTTTACAGTTGCGGAACAGCGTTGAAATCTCATCAAACTTCCCTGCAAAGCATTCATCCGCGTGGGACAAAGCCTCCAGACTAGGATTATATTCTATTGTAATCAAGATAGTCAGAAGTAAAAAATCACTTCATTTATCAAAAAAATGTGTACTTTATTAAAGATACTTCATTTGCACCATATCTTGTTTTAGTACCAATTTCAGTTTAGCACTGATATAAAATTTCGTCAAGAATTATTATCAGAAAACTTATTTTTTTTGCAAAACAATATATTTACTTTACTATTTTCCATAATGTACGTCAACCAACAAAAATACCGACGTCAGTAACCCTTCCGGGTTACAGCGTCGGTATTTTCATTTACGCCTTACAGCGATTTTATTTTGCTTTCTTCAGGAATTTTTCATACATTGCATGGTCTTCAGCCATCATCTTATCAGCATCGGCACCGATAATACAGGTCGGGTCAATACCCTGTTTCATGAAATAATCCTTGAATTCCTTGGATTCACAAACCTTTTTAGCAGCAGCGCGCAGAGCTTCCAGCTTTTCTTTCGGAGTATCCTTAGGAGCAACCAGTGCTGCCCAAGCGCGAACGGTCATGTTGTGGCCCAGCTCTTTGAAGGTCGGAACATCCGGATAGATTACGCTGCGGGTGTCAGCCATAACAGCCAGAATCTTCAGGTTGCCTGCGTCTACCTGGCTCTTGAATACAGACGGGTCAGCCAAAGTTGCATCGATGTGCTTGCCTGCCAGAGCGGCAGCAATGTCAGCGGATCCTTTCGGATACGGTACGTGCTTGAATTGTACGCCGAATTCTTCTTCAAAGGAAAGTGCGGCAATGTGCCAGATAGCGCCGATACCGGAGTTACCCATCTTCACCTTGCCGGGGTTTGCCTTAGCAAAGGCTACGAATTCATCTACATTATTATAAGGAGCATCCTTCGGCACAATCAAAGCTGCCGGAGCTGCAATCGGAGCGCAGATAGCTGCGTAATCCTTATAGGTGTTTTTGCATTTGCCCTGATGCGGGAACATAGCCAGCTCAACAGTAACCATTCCCAGAGTATGGCCGTCGGGTTTAGCGTTAGCCAGCTCTACCATGCCGGTTACACCGCCGCCATCGGGTTTGTTTACGGGAACAAATTTGCTGCCCTTCAGCTCTTTTTCCATGAACTGAATCAGGCCTCTGGCAGAGATATCGGTACCGCCGCCCGGAGCCTTAGGAATAATTACGGAAATATCTCCGTCTGCAGGATAAGCTGCTTTTTTGCTGTCGCCGCCGCAGCCGGTAAGCATAACAGCCATGGTCAGCATAGCCATCAGCACAACTAAAATTTTCTTCATTGTCTTACATCTCCTTATATTTTAAATTTAAAGGGTAACAAGTTCATCCGCGCTCAATTTTACACAAGCAATATTACAACGCTTATAGGTATAGGTAAGTACAAGGTCCTCACCGTCGGCAATAATCGCCGGATAGGAAAATTCCGCAGGCTCTGTTTCCAGGTCAAGCAGCTTTTGCCAGCTCGCACCGTCATCTGTAGATTGGAACAGACTTAAGGGAGAACGCTGCCCCCAGTTGGCAGCAACAGGATTGCACACCAGATAGAGTACACCGCCGGCAGTCCGCACCAAGTCAAGACCGCTGTTATTGTTTGGCAGACTCAAAGCGTAGGCACTGCACCAGGTTTCGCCGTCATCCGCAGAATCGCTGCGATAGACAAAGCCCTCGCTGCTGCGCAGCAGCATATGCACGCTGCCGTCCGCACTCTGCCATAGGCTCGGCTGAATTACGCCGCGTCCGTAAAAGGACTGCTGGCTTACAGCAATATTACTGTCGGCAGTCTTTTCGCCTGCCTGATACTGCAGGCCCTCAATCTGCACTGCAGAGGATTTATGCCAGCTTGCGCCATCATCATCGCTGATATCGGCAAAGGCCTTCCAGATACCGTGTTCGGTGGAAGCACCGGCAAGAATACGTCCGCTCGTCAAGCGCAAAGGCTTGTTTCGTACAGGTCCGCGCCCGCCGCTCACATCACCCGGCACCAGCTCCTGCGATCCGCTCCAGGTTACGCCGTTATCCGTCGACTGCAGCAGCCACGTCTGCCAGTCGGCAATCTGCTGGCCCTGCTTGTAAAACAGCAACAATCTTCCGTCCGCGCCCGAAAAAAGCACCGGATTCCAGTTAGCCGCCGCCCCGTTCACCAGCAGCTTCGGCTCACTCCAGCCTGCATCCGTGCGTCTGCTTAGGTAGATACCCACATCGCTTTCGCCCTCATGCGTACCGCCGAACCAACAGCAAAGCAGGCTGCCGTCTGGCAGCGCCAATACTGTTGAAGCATGGCAGAAGGCCGTCGGCAAACAGCGCATAATCAATTCCTTTTGCATTATATCAATCACATCCAAAAAAGTCGCATAATTCTATAACATAAATATTGTAACACATATACAAAAAAGCGTAAACTATTTTCTTCACATTTCTGACAAATTTTGTCTGTCGTTACGTTGCCAACTAAGCCATCGGCAGCGCTTTACAGAACGCAGACAGAAAAAACTGCGCAGGCTTTTTGCTTGCGCAGCTGCTTATTTATTCGACACACAGCTTTTCTACATTAGATATAGAGCAGCAATATTGTCATGATGTACAAGCCAAATTAGAGCATTCCCTTAAGCTCCCCCAATTAAAATGTAAGCCTCATCTGATGCCAGACAGCATTGCCATGAGTAGATTTATCGGACACGCCCTCATCGGCAAAGCCGAATTTGGCATAATAATGAACGAGCCTATCCTTGCAGGTCAGCACCAGGCCCTTTCTCCCCTGCTTTCTGGCATCCTCAATCGCACGACATATCAGCTCGCCGGCATAGCCATGCTTGCGATAAGCAGGAATAGTATTGACACCGAAAATCATCTGCCACGCGCCGTTTTCATCGTGCAGCGTTGCCTTCTCGTACATTTCATCCGTCAAATCAGGCTCATCCGTTACAAAGCCATCCACAAAGGCAATCAGCTTTTCAGCCTCATACATAAGCCAGAAATGATTGCCGTAATATTTCACTCTGTCAACAAATTCCTTTTCCGTTGCAGCCTCCGCCGGCGGAAAGCATTCTGCCTCCACTGCGGCAATCGCAGCAATATCTTCCGCAGTTGCATATTTTATAACCATAAGTTCTTTCTCCTCAATAAATTATTTATTCAAAGCACATGCATCACAATATTTTATTACGCTTTGAATTTATCCTCATAGCACTAGCAAAAATTGCAAATCATAATAAGTATATCACGAATTGTTATCTGGTTAAACAGAAAAAAGCAGAAGATATTCTTAGCATTTGCCTTTTTGGCAAAAACCTGGAGCGCTTTTATCTATAAAAATGTTTGTTTTGCGAACTATTGTTTTTATTCTTTTTCTATGTTATAATAACCTTAGTTGCATGGGTAGCCGCAATTTTGCGGAGCTCTTGCCTGGTCGTGCGGACCAGTGGCGCCTGTCGAGCTTTCGGCAGGTGCCTTTTTTTACATCTGCTGTCTTATATATTTTTACCTTATTTTATGCTATAATCAAAGGAGGAAACATATGCAAAACCTGGCAACGAAATTTGATAATCTGACAATCCAAAGCGACTTCATCTTCAAAAAGGTTATGTCACGTAAGCGCATCTGCATGCACCTTTTAGAGGAATTACTGCAGATTAAAATTGCCGACATCAACTACTTTGAGGCTGAAAAATCTCTTGATCCTGACTATGCAAGTCGCGGCATTCGTCTGGATATCATCGTGGCGGACGATAAGAATACACATTATAACTTGGAAATGCAGGTCAATAATATCAAAAATCCCGACACCAAACATTATGTGCTGCCCAAGCGTACACGCTATTATCAGGCGTTGATGGATATTGACTTACTGCAAAAGGGCCAGGAGTATGACCTGCTGCCGCCAACCTATATCATATTTATTTGTGTCTTTGATTTTTTTGCTAAAGGCAATTATGTTTATACCTTTAAAAAGCATTGTCTGGAGGATTTGAACCTGGAGCTTTCTGATGAAGCAACTACCATGATTTTGAACACTAAGGGCACCCACGGCAATATCTCCAAGGACATCAAAAGTTTTTATGATTATGTTAATAACCATATTATAAATAGCGATTTCACCAGACAGATTGACGATGAAATCAGCTATCTTAAGCTTGATTCGAAAGTGAGGCGGGAATTTATGCTTTTAGAAGCACGTTTGTTAGACGAAAGACGGGAAGGTAAGGCTGAAGGAAAAGCCGAAGGTATAGTTGAAGAAAAACTTGCTACTGCAAAGCGTCTTTTAAACATGGGTTTGTCAGTACAAGATGTCGCTAAAGGTACTTCGCTTTCTGTTGAGCAGGTTGAAAATCTTAAAGCAGAGCAAAAATAACCAAACCATAACAGAAAAACCTAATCCCTACTCCCACCGCCGTGTGCTTCCGCACACGGCTTTTTCTCTGCCCGCACAAAAAATCTCCCGAACGCTGTCAAACACAGCTGTCGGGAGATTTTCTACTATATGAATATAAGCCAGGCCGCAACGCCTGTCGGCTGCAAGCAGCCTCTTATTTGCCGCTGTCAAACAGCGCTTCTACAAACTTATCCGGCTCAAAGGGACGGAAATCCATAATGCCTTCGCCTACGCCGATCCATTTAACCGGCAGTCCCAGCTCTTCCTTAATTGCCACAACAACGCCGCCCTTGGCAGTACCGTCGAGCTTTGTGAGTACAACGCCGGTAACCTTGGCGGTTTCCATGAACACCTTAGCCTGATTGATTGCGTTCTGGCCGGTAGTAGCATCCAGAACCAGAAAGGTTTCGTGCGGAGCTTCGGGAATTTCGCGCTTAATAATGCGGTGAATTTTTTCCAGCTCGTTCATCAGGTTAGCCTTGTTATGCAAACGGCCTGCGGTATCAATGAAAAGAATATCGGCCTTGCGCGCAATAGCGGCCTTCATAGCATCAAACACAACTGCCGCCGGGTCGGCACCTTCTGCATGGCGGATAACGTCGCAGTGCGCACGCTCGCCCCAGATCTGCAGCTGTTCGCCTGCTGCGGCACGGAAGGTATCGCCTGCTGCCAGAACAACCTTGTATTTGAACAAAGTGAAGTAATTTGCCAGCTTGCCGATAGTAGTAGTCTTGCCTACGCCATTAACACCAACAACCAGAATAACCGTCGGCTTGGCACCGATACGTGTACGTTGGCCGCTGTCTGCCAGCATCTCTGCCATATATTTTTTCAGGAACGGAATAACATCCTCGGTACCGCTGATTTCCTTTTTCTTCGCAGCCTTACGCACTGCGTCAATCAGCTTTTCGGTAGTTTTTACGCCCACGTCCGCAGACAGTAGAATCATTTCCAGCTCATCGAGAAAATCATCGTCAATCGCAGCAGACAGGCCTACAAGTTCCTGAATGCGGTCAGTAAAATTGCGTCTTGTTTTAGAAAGGCCTTCCTTTAAACGCTCAAAAAATCCCATTATTCATTCTCCTTTGCATTTATTTTTACGGATAATAGTTTAGAAACACCGGATTCTTCCATAGTTACGCCATACATAATATCAGCGCATTCCATTGTTCCCTTGCGGTGTGTAATCACGATAAACTGCGTGTTTCCTGCATAATCCCGCAGGAAATCGGCAAAGCGCTGAATGTTGGCATCATCCAAGGGCGCGTCAATTTCGTCCAAGATACAGAACGGTGATGGCTGATAGCTCAAAAGAGCAAAGAGCAACGCGATAACCGTCAGCGCTCTTTCGCCGCCGCTCATCAGATACAGGCTCTGCAGTTTTTTGCCGGGTGGCTGGACGTCGATATCAATACCGGAATCCAGCAGATTATCCGGCTCGGTGAGCCGCAGCACCGCTGTACCGCCGCCAAATATCTTGACATAACATTGCGCAAAGTATTCGTTGATTTTGGCAAAGGCCTCCTTGAAGCGTTTGGTCATACCGCTGTTAATTTCCGCGATAACAGCCTCCAGATTTTCCTTTGCTGTACACAAATCGTTATATTGCTTACACAGGAATTCGCTGCGCTCCTTCACTGCGTTATATTCTTCAATCGCTGCTGCGTTAATCGGTCCCAAATCCGCAATCTGCAGTGTCAGACGGTTTTCCTGTCTTTGCAGCGCCGCAAGGTCCATGTCCTGCAGCTCGGCAAAATTCTGACCGCGCGCCGCCGCCTCATCCAGCTGATAATCCTGCTGCAGCTGCTCACGGATATGACCGCAGTTGCTTTCGTGCCGTGCCAAGTCCAGCTCTGTCTGCTTCAGCTGTGCTTCACTGTCATTCACCTGCTTGCGCAGTCCGGCAATCTCTTTTTCGATATCCTGCTGTTTATCAAGCAAGCTGCCGCGCTCCTGAGCAAAGTCATCCTTGCCGCCCAGAATCTGCTGCAGCTGTGCCAGCAGCTCGTCGCTTTGCTGCTGCAGCTTCTGCTTTTGCACATCGCAGTCGGCAATTTCCTGCTGTCTGCGCTCCTGCTCTTTTTGGTTGGCAGCAATTTCTTCCTGCAGCCGCAGTGTATCCTGGTCCAGGCTGTGCATAGCCTTACTGATATCCTGCGTGCGTGCGGCCGAGGTCTGCAGCGTAATTTGGGCATCCTGCATCTGGTTATCCAAGGCGGTAACTGCACTGCCGTATTTGGCAATTTCCTTTTTCAGGCTATCCAAAAGCTCCTTAGCCTGGGTATCCTGTCCCTCGCGCTCGGTAACTGCCGCACGCAGCTCCTTAACCTTATCACGGTTTGCCATATAGGCCGCGGTGATATTGCTGCGGTCATCCAAAAGCAGCAGCAGGCGTTCGTTGTCACGCGTTTTCTGTTGCTGCACCTGCTCCAGATTGAGCTTAAGCCTGTCGGCCTTCAGCTGCTGTTGACGCAATTGTGCAGCAAGCTGCTGCAGCTGCTCCTTCTGATTTCCTTCGGTTGCTTCCAGCTCCTCCAGCTTTTCCTGCCAGCTGAGCATCTCGGCATGCAGGTGCTTCACCTGCGCTGCAGCCTGAGTAATTTCTACATTACGGCTCAGATAGCCTTCCTTATGCTTTTTGCTGCCGCCGCTCATACTGCCGCCGGCATTTACCACATCGCCGTCCAGCGTAACTACGCGCAGACGGTAGCGTCCGGCCTTTGCCGCAGCCAAGGCAGCATCAATGTTTTCGGCAATCAGCACTCTGCCCAGCAAGAAGCGGACAGCATTTTCCGCATCGGGCTTGAAGCCGATTAAATCAACCGCATAGCCAAGAATTCCCGGCAGCTTCGCCAGTGCTTCCTCCTCGCGGTTCGGCCCGCGACGTTGCACGGTATCCAGCGGCAGGAAGGTTGCGCGTCCGCTACCAGTACGCTTTAAAAAGGCTATCGCTTCCTTCGCCGCATTGGCCGAGCGCATCACCAGGTTCTGCGCACCCTCGCCCAACGCGGTTTCGATAGCAGCGACATATTTATCTTCTACCTGCAGCAGCTCCGCTGCCACACCTACAACCTGCTCACGCCAGGGCTCCTGAGCCTTCAGCACCGCTTTGATGCCGTAGCTGAAGCCCTCGTAGCTCTGCTGCAGACGCTTTAAGCTCTGCTCGCGTGTTTCAGCCACAGTCAGCTGACGTTGGCACTGCTGCTGACTGCTGCGTACAGCCTGCAGCTCCTTTTGACCTGCATCATAGGCACTGCGCAGCTCCTCGCCCTTTTTGCGCACCAGCTCCATGCCGTGAGCGCACTGCGATTGCTGCTCCAGCAGGCTGTTGTACTGCTCCTGTGCCTGACGGTCTGCCGCCTCGGCTTCTTCTATACTTTTCTTCAGGGCCTCGCGGCGACGTGCGCGCTGCTCCTGCTCCTGTTCCAGATTGTGCAGCTCGTTGCGGAGATTAATCAGCTCCTGCATACCGCTGAAAAACTGCGATTGCGCCTGCTCATCATTGCGCTTCGCCTCTTCCAGCTTGGCGCTCTGCTCGTCACGCTGCGCCTGCAGCTGCTTCACAGCGCCATCGGCCACAGCATGTCTTTTTTCGACAGCATCAAACTCTGCTGCCAGCTCCTGCATTCTTGCTTCCTGCTCGCGCACCTGCTGCTCTAAACGTTCATTGCGCTGCACAAGGCGTTCGCCGGCCTTTTCGTTCTGGCTGACACGTTCATCAAGCACCTTCTGGTCACCGCGCAGCTTTTCCAAAGCAGTCTCGCGATTTTTGATATCATCCTGTAATTTATTATAAGCCTCAGCCAGCTTATCCAGCTCCTGCTGCACCTTGACGGCCTCGGCCTGCATGCTGCCGACCTTTGCTGCCTGCTCAGAGTAAGCAGCTTCAGCCGCCTGCTTTTTCGCCAGCAGCTCATTGCCTGTGTCTTCCATCGCATCAAGGCGACGCAAAAGCACGGAAAGACGGCAACGGCGCAGCGCTTCGCTCAGCTCATTGAACTGCTGCGTTTTGGCTGCTGCCTGCGCCAAAGGCTCCACCTGCGCATCTACCTCACTGCGGATATCGTTGATACGCGTAAGATTGTTGGCCGTATCATCCAGCTTACGTACCGCATCCTTCTTACGCAGGCGGTACTTAGCAATGCCTGCAGCCTCTTCGAACAGACTGCGTCTGTCCTCAGGACGGCTGTTTAAGACCTCATCAATTTTATTTTGGCCGATAATGGACATCGAGCCCTTACCAAGACCGGTATCTGCCATCAGGTCAATTATATCCTTCAGACGGCAGCTTTTCTTATTAATCGCATATTCGCTTTCACCACTGCGGAAAATGCGGCGCGTCAGACTTACCTGCTCAAAATCGAGCGGCAGTGTTCTGTCGCTGTTATCAAAATCAACGGTAACCTCTGCTACGCCCAACGCTCTGCGCTTGCCGCTGCCGGAGAAGATAACATCCTCCATTTTGCTGCCACGCAGATACTTGGCGCTCTGCTCGCCCAACACCCAACGGATGGCATCCGAAATATTGCTCTTGCCCGAACCGTTCGGTCCGACAACAGCAGTAATTCCCTTGTCAAAGGTCAATTCAGTTTTATCAGCAAAGGATTTAAAGCCATAGGTTGAAAAGGACTTTAAACGCACTAGAAATCACCCATTTTCTCTAAGTCAGTTATTATATCTTTTTATTGTATCATAAAACGGTGTTTTTTTACACCTTGCAGAACTTCACTTATGCTAAAAATTGCAAAATAACCTGCCAGCGCTCTGCCAAATCCTCCAAACGCAGGCGCGCGTTGGCAGGACTTGTAGACGGCAGATAAAAAAATTGCACCTGCTCAGGCATTTTTTTTGCAAAATATTTTTTAAAGGCCGCACCCGCCTTACCGCCGTTGCAGACTACCGCCTGCAAATGCGGCAGCTCGCCTGCAAGCTCAACGACAGCGTTCGGCGCTTCATTTTTGATGTTGCTGTCCAAGCTGCCGTCACGCTCGCAATAGCCCAGCGTGTCCCACAGCGCCAAGTGATGCTTATGCAACAAAGCCTGCTTGGCAGCGTAATCTTGCGGTACAGCTTCATCCAGCAGCAGCGCCAGCAGACGCCAGAAGCGGTTCTGGGGGTGTGCGTAATATTCCTGCTGCTCCAGCGATTTTATTCCCGGCATGGAGCCGAGAATCAATATTCTGCTGTGCTCATCTACGATTGGTGCAAAGGATTTACATGTGGACATACTCTTATCTCATCTGCCTTATCTTGAATTATCTGCAGCTCAAGGCTAGGGAAGTATTTCTCCCAATAGCGCAGGTTGCAGCTTTTTTGCCCGCGCAGCTTCGATTCCAGGCGCGCAGGACAATATATTGTAACAGCGCCGCAGTCAGCCAGCTTCTCTAATTGTGACGTCACTTCGGTGCGCAGCACTCTGCTTTTCACCAGCTCGCCCATCGCCGGGTGAAACGGTCCTGCAAGAATGTTGCCCGGCGCACACAGCTCCTCGTCAGGCTGCAGGCCGATGCGGATAACATTCACGCCTGCTTCCGTCAGCTCGCGATAAGCCCAGGCCGCCTGCATCACGGCCTCCTCCAGCGTCAGCGGTACAAAACGCCCCGCCGCGTAGTCCGCAGCCAGCGGCGTACCCTTGATTACTAACAAAGGATAGATGCGCGCCACATCAGGATGCATTGCTATCGCCTTGCGCACTGTTTCCTGCACGCTGGCAAAGCTTTGCTCGGGCATGCCCACCATCAGCTGCAGGCCGACTTGAAAGCCGAAGCGTTTTAAAAGCGCCACCGCCGGCGCCACCTGCGCCGCCGTGTGGCCGCGCTCCGCTGCCGCCAGCACTCTGTCATCAAGCGACTGCACGCCCAGTTCAACCAGTCGCACACCATGCTGCTGCAAAAGCTGCAAGCGTTCTTCATCTATATAGTCCGGACGTGTGGAAAGGCGCACGCTGCCGATAAAGCCTTCAGCAAGCAATGCATCCGTCAGCGTCAGCAGCTCCTCCTGCAGCTCCAGGGGCAAGCCGGTAAAGCTGCCGCCGTAAAACGCTGCCTCGTTGGCAGCGCTCGGTTGCAGCCAGCTGCGCCAACGCGCAAGCTGTTCCTTGGCACCTGCCACAGCAGCCAGCTTCTGTCCGCTAATTGTCTTTTGGTTACAAAAAACGCATTGATGCGGACAGCCTGCATGCGGTATGAAAATCGGCAGAATAGACATAGATATCCCTTCTTTTTGAAAAAACATACAGATGTAATGGGAAATTTATAAGAAAAATACTATTAACGATAATAGTTCCTATTGACATTATCCCCCGCAGGGGGTTATCATAGTGTTGCAAGAAATTTAATAGGAATGTGGTGCAGCAATGAAATTATCTCACATGAAGTTTATAAAAACAAGTCTTCCCTTTACCTTTTCTACAATGGCGGCCTCGCTTATGGGTGCCGTCGACACTGCCGTAGTCGGGCATTTGGGGAATTATACATACATTAACGCCGTTTCTTTGGGCGCAGTAATTTTCAGCACAGTCTATTGGCTTTTCGGCTTTCTGAAAATATCTACCAGCGGCTTTGCGGCGCAAGCCTTAGGTCAGCACGATCCCAAACTGCTTGCCGGTGCTTTTATCCGCGGAGTGCTTGCAGCCTTCGGTATCGGCCTGCTGCTCGTAATTTTGCAGGAGCCTATCTGGCGGACAGCTCTGCTGCTCTTCAACCCCGATGCAGCAACCAGGCCTATGTTGGAGCAATATTATCGCATGCTCATCTGGATTATGCCGCTGACGCTCGTCTTCCAGACAGCACAGGGATGGTTCGCCGGTACACTGCATGTACGTATCGCGGTACTCACCGCACTTGCCAGCAACATCATCAACCTGCTGCTGGACGTACTTTTTGTCATTGTATTGCACTATGAGGTAACCGGCGTTGCTGCTGCTACCTGCATCGCCAATATTACCGGCTTTTTGGCTATTCTGTACTTTTATGCCAAGCACAAGCCCCTGCCGCTGACAGCAGTTCCGCTGCGAAAAATCTTTTCCGGCCCCACTTGCCGCCAGATGCTGCAATGCGGTTCGCATCTCACCGTGCGTATGTTCTGCATGATTATCATGGTCAATAGCTTTATGCATCAAAGCTCAGCCTTCGGCGGCGAGCTTTTAGCTGCTAATTCCATTCTTTTCCAGATACAATTTATCATGGGCGATATTCTGACCGGTCTTTCGCAGGCAGGCGCCATCTATTCCGGCATTGCCTTCGGCGAGCACGACCGCTCCATGCTCAATGATACGCTGCGGATCAGCTTTATCTGGGCCATCGGCTTCGGCCTGCTGCAGACTGTTGGCTATTATTGCTGCCGTCACGCCATTCTTGGCTGCTTCACCAATCTGCACAGCGTTATTGCCACGGCGCAGCAGTACGATTTGTTTATAGCCTTCTTCCCGCTTATCAGTGCACTCGGTATCGTCTACTACGGCGTATTCAACGGTGCGCTCTACACCAAGCCTATCTGCATCTCCATGCTGCTTACCGCAGGCTGTTACCTTACCGCCTACTTTACACTCATTCCGCTTTATGGCAACATCGGCCTTTGGCTGGCCTTCCTCATCTTCTATATTGCCCGCAGCAGCTTTTTACTGTTCTTTGTTCCCAAGCTGCAGCAAAAAGTTGCTCTGGCATAGCCTCAAACACAGCTGCACGCTCTTAACGTGCAGCTTTTTTATTTTCAGCGCAGATATTGATCAATAGCCGCTTCAAAATCCTCCAGACTTTTGCTGCCCTCACCTTTTTCAATAGCGTGCAAAATGCAATGCTCCAAGTGGTCCTTCAGGATAACTTTGGCTGTGTTATCCAGCGCTTTGCGCACCGCAGCTATCTGAATCAGTACCTCCGAGCAATCCCTGTCGTTATCTACCATAGTCTTGATAGAACGCACATGTCCTTCAATGCGTGCCAGGCGGTTGACAACCTTCTTCTTATTAGGATGGTTGTGAGCGTGTGCATGAGCTTCCTGCAAAGCCTGCTGCTTTTTATCATCCTGCTGCGTAAGCTCCGCCTGACTGCGCACATATTCCAATAAAGATTTTTCCTCTGCCATTACTGTCACCAACCTTATCTCTACATTATTAAAAGGGAGCGCACTAAACACGCTCCCTCATTTTATTCCGCTGCCTGTGGCGTCAAAATGCTTTCAATAACCAAAGCCACGCCGTCATCATTATTAGATGCGGTAATGATTTTTGCATTCTGCTTCACGCTGTCCTTAGCATTAGCAACAGCAACGCCGATACCGGCATTGGCAATCATCTTCACATCGTTATTGGAATCACCGATACACATAATTTCCTGCGGCTGTACGCCGTAGCTTGCCGCTACGCTCTTAACTGCCTCCCATTTGTTGACACCGGGCTCCATCAGCTCCAGGAAATTGTCTTTGGAGCTGGTAACATCCAGCTTACCGGCAAAGTCCTCTTTGAACTGCTGCCATACAGCGGCGAATTCCTCGCTCTTGGTCATAACAAGAATCTTGTACGGTGCTTCATCCGTATGATAAAGCGCCTCACCGATAGCAGTAGTCTGGATGCCGCTGATTTTGGTATACATGCGGGAGCAGTCATTCTCCTGCTTAATCAAAATGCTGTCGCCCACATAAAGCTGCAGGTAATAGCCCTTCTCGCGACAGTATGCCAACACCTCGTTGGCTGTAGACAGCTTCATCTTGTGCTCGTAATAAACCTTGCCGCTCAGGCTGCCCTTCACCAATGCGCCGTTATAGGTAACCAGCGGCACATCCAAGCCCAGCTTTTGCGCATAGGGACGCACGGAAACGTACATTCTGCCCGTGGCAATCAAAAAAATCTTGCCTGCGTCCAACGCCTTTCTGATAGCTGCCTCGTTACGCGGAGAAATTTGGCAGTCCTTATTCAAAAGTGTATCGTCCATATCGCTGGCAATCAGCTTAATTTCCATGCTCCATCTGCTCCTTTAACATCAACTTATCCATTACAATAGCTGCTGCCGGATAAAGCAGCAAAAGAAAAATACCGTGCATAATGCCAAAGTTAAGGTCATAACCCGGCAGCATACGGCAAACAGTTACGGCACCCTCCAGGGAGAAGGCAGCCATCACCAGCATAGCCTTCAGGGAGTCATTTCTGCGTTTGGCCAGCTCCTGCAGCCTCGTCAGCAAAAACTGCTTGTCGACAATAACATGCATCAGCTT
>UMIM01044463.1_pt1 | contig 25701 bp, 22 predicted proteins | sample 1965831 | NCBI WGS metagenome assembly UMIM01 (sample SAMEA4836125, study PRJEB28245) | human gut metagenome | biome: gut microbiome; material: fecal sample | place: Denmark | collected 2008 | reverse complement strand
CTGCGTTTCGCTATCCGTGAAGGCGGCCGTACCGTTGGCGCCGGCGTTGTTTCCGAAGTAGAAGAGAAATAATTTTTCCGGCATAGTAATGCAAAATACAAGACCGGTCAGCTTATGGCCGGTCTTGATTTTTAAGACTGATTGTCAAAGAAACGCTTTAGAGTAACTAAGCACTGTTTGTGCAGAAAAAATTTGCGTCAGACGGATATTTATAGTTGACATAAAGTGTTAACTGTGTTACTCTATATTAGCGACAATTTGTGATTGGTTTTATTATTATGTACGTAAGCGAGGTGTAACTAAATGCGTAACCTGATTACTTTGGCTTGCACTGAGTGCAAACAGAGAAATTACCAAACCAACAAAAACAAAAAGAACGATCCTGATCGTATCGAGCTCAATAAATATTGCAAGTTCTGCAAAAAACACACTCTGCACAAAGAGACCAAATAATATTGGCTCGTGCGTAACCGGGTAGTAATAGCAAGGATGTGACAAGATGGCCGTTCCGGAAACTACAGACACTGAGAATAAGGGCTTTAGTATTACCACCTTTCTTAGTGAAACTAAAGTAGAATTAAAAAAGGTTACCTGGCCTACCAAACAAGAGCTTATTGCTAACACTATAGTGGTAATTATTGCAGTTGTTTTGTGCGCAGCTCTAATCTGGATTATTGATTCCATCTTTAGTATGTTATTCCGCATAATTTTGCAATAATGAGCTGTAAAGCTTAAGTAAGGAGGGAAGGGGAAGCGTTGCTTTCCGTTTATTCATGGAAGAAGAAAAGCAAGGAAAACATTGGTATGTAATCCATACCTATTCTGGCTACGAAAATAAAGTGCGCGCAAACCTGGAACGAAAAGTTCATTCCTTGGGTATGGAAAATGAGATTTTCCGTATTGAAATACCTACGGAAAAAGAGGTTGAAATCACTTCGGATGGCAAGAAAAAGCTTGTCGAGCATAAAGTTTTCCCAGGCTATGTACTGGTGGAAATGATTGTCAATGAGCGCAATTGGTATGCTGTCCGCAATACTGCAGGTGTAACTGGTTTCGTCGGTTCTGATTCTACCCATCCGACTCCGCTTACAGCTGAAGAAGTAAGGCAGATTATGCCTTCGATGGGTATGGAAGTTGAAGCAACTGAAAAACCCGCAAAAATTGATTTTCAGTTACATCAGAGAGTCCGCATCAAGACTGCGCCCTTCATGGATTTTGAAGGTACAATCAGTGAAATCAACGAAGAAAAGGGTAAACTGAAGGTACTCGTTGATATCATGGGACGCGAAACTCCTGTTGAAATTGACTTTACACAAGTTGAAGAAATTGAGTAAGGAGGTGTAATTAAATGCCGAAAAAAGTCGTTAAAATGGTAAAATTACAGGTACCGGCTGCTAAAGCTACTCCGGCTCCTCCGGTAGGTCCTGCACTTGGCCAGGCTGGTGTTAACATCATGGCCTTCGTTAAGGAATTTAACGCACGTACCGAGAAACAAGTTGGCCTCATCATTCCTGTTGAGATCACTGTATTCGAAGATCGTTCCTTTACTTTCGTAACCAAAACCCCTCCGGCTGCAGTTCTGCTGAAAAAAGCTGCTGGTCTGGAAAAGGCTTCTGGTGAACCTAACAAAAAGAAAGTTGCTAAACTGGGTCGTGACAAAGTTCGCGAAATCGCAGAAAGCAAAATGCAAGACCTCAATGCTGCAAACGTTGAAGCTGCTATGAGAATGGTAGAAGGCACTGCACGTAGCATGGGTATTGTAATCGAAGACTAATTTTAAGTAGTCTTCTCAATTTAGTGGGAGGCAAAAGCCGCTTGTACCACATAGGAGGATTTTATAACAATGGGCAAAAAGTATGATGACGCTTTGAAATTAATCGAAGCTGACAAATTCTACTCTCCGAAAGAAGCAGTAGCTCTGGTTAAGAAAACCGCTGCTACCAAATTCGACAGCACTGTTGAAGTTGCTTTCCGTCTGGGCGTTAACCCTAAATACCCTGATCAGCAAGTTCGTGGTGCACTGGTTCTGCCGAACGGCACTGGTAAATCCAAGACTGTTATGGTTTTTGCTAAAGGCCCCAAAGTTGCAGAAGCAGAAGCTGCCGGCGCAGATTTCGTTGGCGGTGAAGAATATGTTGATAAAATCAAGAACGGCTGGATGGCATTTGACGTGTGCATCGCAACCCCTGATATGATGGGTCTTGTTGGTCGTCTTGGTAAAATCCTTGGCCCTCGTGGTTTAATGCCTAACCCGAAGGTTGGTACCGTTACCATGGACGTAACCCGTGCCGTTAAGGAATCCAAAGCTGGTAAAATCGAGTATCGTACCGATAAATCCGGCAATGTACAAGCTCCTATCGGTAAAGCATCCTTTACTGAAGAGCAACTGTTACAAAACTACATGACTTTGGCTGATACCCTGGTTAAGGTTAAACCGGCTGGTGCTAAAGGTCAGTACATGAAAACTATCACCATGTCCTGCACCATGGGCCCTGGCGTTAAAGTTGATGTCCTGAAAGCTAACAGCGACAAATAATTGTAGTTTTACTTAATTTTACTAAATCAGAAGATAATCGGGCCATAGACAGCAGGTGCCACGTGCGTAAGTTTTAACTACGCCTGCCGAGGCTGGAGCGTGAAGATATATTAGACCTTCCGACCTCCGGCTACGGCCGAGAGGTCTTTTTGATTTAATAAAAACATCAAAAAAAGGAGGTGCAATCTAAATGGCAGTTATTAGACCTGAAAAAGTAGCTAAAGTTGCTGAAATTCAAGAGTTGCTTTCTAACTCCAAATGCACTATTTTAGTTGACTTCTGCGGTTTAACTGTTGCTCAGGATACCGAGCTGCGTCGCAAAATGCGTGAAGCTGGCGTTCACTACAATGTAGTTAAGAACACTCTGCTGCGTATTGCTGCAGAACAAGCTGGTATTGAAGGTCTGGAACCTTCTCTGGAGAAAAACACCGCTATCGCTGTTTCTCCGGAAGATCCTGTTGCAGTTGCAAAAATCGTTTGCGAATTCGCAAAAGAAAACAAAGAACTGAAAGTTAAAGTTGGCGTTCTTGATGGCAAAGTTATCGGTGCTGACGAAATCAAAGCATTGGCTTCTCTGCCGCCGAAAGAAGTTCTTATTGCCAAGATGCTGGGCAGCATGAATGCTCCTATCAGCGGTTTTGTCAATGTACTTCAAGGTACTATCCGCAATGTCGTATACGCTTTGGAAGCTGTACGCAAACAAAAAGAGTCCGCTTAATTTGCGGCATGCTGCATAAGGCAGCTTAAAAATAAAAACTTACTTATTATTGGAGGTAACTATAATGAATAAAGATCAAATCATCGAAGCTATTGAATCCATGACTGTACTCGAGCTGTCCGAACTGGTTAAAGCTCTGGAAGAAAAATTCGGCGTATCCGCAGCTGCTCCGGTAGCTGTTGCTGCTGCTCCGGCTGCTGGCGGCGAAGTTGCTGCAGCTGAAAAAACTGAATTCGACGTAATCCTGACTTCCGCTGGCGCTTCCAAAATCGGCGTAATCAAAGCTGTTCGCGAAGCTACTGGCCTGGGCCTGAAAGAAGCTAAAGAGCTGGTTGACGGCGCTCCGAAAGCTATCAAAGAAAAAATCTCCAAAGCTGACGCTGACGCTCTGAAAGAGAAACTGGAAGCTGCTGGCGCAACTGTAGAAGTTAAATAATCTTGCTGCTACGCTAGTAGCACAATAGATTGTTGATTCGTCTGCAATCCTGACTCCCGATGCACTTAGGTGTGTCGGGAGTTTTTTGATTATAAAAAGCTTTTTAGATTGTATACCTGTATCTAAATTTCAAATTTACCAGCATTTTGTGATATAATTATATCAAGTCTTAAAATAGCAAACGAATTGAGGTATAAAAAATGCAACGTAATCCATATAGTGCCGGGGCGGTAAAGTTTAGCTTTTGGTTCCAGGAGTTCCGCAAGGCGGTTTTTATGCTTGCTGATGGAGCAAGCCTTGCCGAGATTAAGAAGCTGAACCAAGAAACTAATATTTTTGCTGCGTCATCACCGGAAAGAGCAAAGCTGATTATGAGTAATGTAGCAAAGCGTATTGAGGCTTTAGATCCTTCGTTTGTACCACTGTTTGTGTGTAGTGATGTTGTGGGGCAGAAGCTACTTTGTCTGATAGCTTGTATGTGTACAGATACTCTGTTTTTCGATTTTGTTAATGATATTATTCGTGTAAAACTGGCATTAGGATTAAATGAGTACGGTGATAGCGATGCCAGAAAATTTTGGGATGACAAGCAGATACAAAGCGATAAGGTTGCTAATTTAACGGAGGCAACAAGAAAGCGTTTGCTAAGCACCTACAAGCAATATTTATATAATGCTGGAATTACAGAGGGCAATGCTGGATTAAGAAAAATTATTGTTCCTATCATCTCAGCCGATATTGTTGCATGGTTGCGTGAGCATGATTTGCAGCCAATTTTGGTAGCGCTGACAGGTGAATGATATGAAAAAAACATTTGAGCAACGAGTTGATGAGCTTGAAAAGATTATAGAGAATCAATCTTTCTGGCTGCGTGATGGCAGGGCGAACGAGGTTAACTATTGGGTATTTGATTATCCTGCCAGCAAGGAGCTGGCGGTGCGCGAGGTTGTTAAGCGTTTGGTAAAGCACAGTGAGCAAAGCTATCGCGAGTATCAACTTGTGGAGTATGATATTTACGACTACATAATTGATACGCTTCAAAAAGAAGGCTATCTTGAAGCAACTTACATGCTGGAAGAATCTGCAGGTATGCATGTTGTAATAGATTCAGTCTTTGAACTCCTGCAGTTTAATGAGCGAGATAATTGGTTTATTAAGCATGTTCAGGAGCATACGCCAGATAATGCTATTGTGCTGCTAACTGGAATTGGGAAGGTTTATCCTCTTTTGCGATCGCATAAGATTTTAAATAACCTTAGTATGGCCTTTCGCAAGGTTCCTGTAATTCTTTTTTTCCCAGGCGTGTACGATGAACAAGAGTTACGGCTGTTTGATGAACTTAAGGATGATAATTATTATAGGGCGTTCCGTTTGGTTAGGTAAGCAAGGGGGTACTAAAAGATATGTTGATTAAAGATATGTTCCGCAAGCCTATTGACCGTAATATTCAAGGTGTCATTGTTGTTGGCGAGGATGGCTTGAATGACGAGAAGAATGAGCTGGAAGAATACGTTGTTACGCGTGAGCTGCAACGCCATTTCAAGGAATTCTATGAGAATTACAAGCAGGGTATTATCGGTAAAACGAGAAAAAATGGTGTTTGGATTTCCGGCTTTTTTGGCAGTGGTAAATCGCACTTTCTGAAAATGCTATCCTATCTTCTGGAAAACAAGCTGGTCTCTGGCAAGAGAACCTTAGATTACTTTAAAGAAGACAATAAGATTCAGGATGCTATGGTGATGGCTGATATACAGCTTGCTGTTGACACGCCGACAAAGGTTATTCTTTTTAATATTGACTCGAAAAGTGAGCAAACCTCCAAGCAGAGTAAGGATGCTATTGTTAATGTTTTCCTCAAGGTCTTTAATGATATGCTGGGCTTTTATGGTGCTCGTCCGGCGATTGCCGACTTGGAAAGGGCTTTGACAGAGGATGGCTGTTATGCAGCGTTTGAAGATGCTTTTTTTGCTGTCAGCGGTCATGCCTGGAAGGAATACAGACATAGATTTAACTATGAGCTGATGCATGTGGCGCAGGCATTAGTTGATATTCAGTATCAGAATATGTCTATGGATGCGGCTACAGCCTTGTGCAAACAGATTATGCTTACCCCTTATCAGATAAGCATCGAAGATTTTGCACGCATGGTACGAGCATGGTGCGATAAGATGGGCAATAATCAGCATATTATCTTTTGTGTCGATGAGGTAGGACAATATATTGGCGATGATTCGCAAATGATGCTCAACCTGCAGACGATGCGTGAGGAATTGGGCAAGGAATGTCAGGGACGTGCCTGGGTAATTGTTACCAGTCAGCAGGATGTTGACTCTATTATGGAGATGACAGCGCGTAAGGGTACGGACTTTTCTAAGATTCAAGGTCGCTTCGATACTCGTCTGTCCTTGTCTTCCGCCAACGTAGATGAGGTTATCAAAAAGCGTCTGCTGGATAAAACGGAACCTGCAGAGCAGACGTTGCGCCTGCTTTATGATGAAAAAAAGGTAAGCATAAAGAACAAGATTAAATTTGACAAAACACCGGAGATGAAGCTTTATGAAAGCAGAGAGAACTTTGCTGAAATCTATCCCTTTATCCCGTATCAATTTAATCTTTTGGGTAAGGTTCTGAACTCTATCCGTACTCATGGTGCGTCCGGTAAGCATTTATCTGAGGGCGAGCGCTCTATGCTGGCGTTGTTCAAGAAGGCTGCAGAACGCTTGCAGAATAAAAATGATGGTGCTTTGGTGCCTTTCTATATGTTTTACGATGCATTGGAAAACTTCCTTGATTCAGTGCACAGCCGTGTAATTTCTCAGGCCTTAGATAATAAGAATATTAATCCTGCTGGCGAAGCAGATTGTTTTGCTGTAAATGTGCTCAAGGTGCTGTTTCTTGTTAAGTACGTTAAAGAGTTTCAGGCAACCACTATTCCTAATATTACCAGTCTGATGGTAGATAATGTTGATGAAGATACTTATGAGCTGCAGCAGCGTGTAGAAGCTGCTTTGAAGGTCCTTGTTAAAGAAACCCTGGTGCAGGAGCATAGCGGTAACTACGTTTTCCTGACAGAGGAAGAGCAGGAAATAGGTCGCGAGATTGAAAGGCAGAACGTTGAAACAGGAGAGATTCAGAATAAGATTTCTGATTTGATTTTTAATGATCTGTATGCTGAGGCCAAATATAAATATAATGCCTTTAATGGTCGCTATACCTTCTGGTTTAATCAGTTGGTTGACAACAGACCGCATAAAAATAATCAGAACTATGATATCGGCGTGCATATTCTTACTCCGTATTTTACGGATTATGATGAACATACGCTCAATGCTATGTCTGGTGAAGGCAAGCAGGTGTTAGTAGTACTGCCGGCCTTTGGCTCTTGTATTTCGGAAATTAACCGTTATTTAAAAATAGAAAAGTATTTGCAGCATAATCCCTTAGGCAGGGGTGATCGCTTTGCGACGATAAAAGATGCTAAGTCACGTGAGCTGCGTGAGCGCATGGATAATGCACGCCTGTATCTGCAGGAAAGCCTGCGTGATGCTGATATCTATGTTAACGGCTCCAAGGCGCAGATTAGCAGTAAGGATATTACTGTGCGTATAAATGAGGCTTTGGGTAAGCTGGTGGATACAGTGTATTTCAAGCTGAAATATATTGATACAGCGATGGGAGCTGCTAATGTTCTTGGTATGCTGCGCAACGATAAACAGGGAACTATAGCTCTGGGTGAGGCTGCTATTCCGAATCATCTGGCACTGGATGATGCGAAAAGGTATATCGAAAACAATACAAGGATGCATAACAAGATTTCCTTGAAGACAATTAAGGATTACTTTACTAAGGCGCCTTATGGTTTTATCAATGATGACGTTGAGTGGATAGTTGCCAAGTTATTTAAGGACGGGGACTTAGGAATTTACTACCAGCAGCAGAATGTAACTTTGCTGAACCACACTGCAGAACAGATTACGGAGCTGCTGACGAAGAAAGGCTTCGTGGAAAAGGTTATGATTGACCTGAAGCCTGTTGTGCCGAAGAGCAAGCTGAAGACGGCAAAGGATGTGGCGAAGGAGCTGTTTGGCTATACAGTTATTTCTGAAGATGCTGATAGGATCATGAGTGAAATCCAACAGGAAACAAAAAGATTATTAAGCCGTTTCCGTGAGCTGAAGAGCGAGTATTATGACAAGGCTAAATATCCGGGCAAGGATATCGTACAGGACGGTATTTCTGTTTTGTGTAAGCTTAGCAGCCAAGATAATACGCTGGATTTCTTTAATCATGTTGCAGATAATGAAGATGAGCTGGAGGAGCTTGGCAGCGATTATGCTCCTATTAAAGAGTTCTTTAAGGGCGAGCAGAGGAAAATTTTTGAAAATGCTTTGAAGAAGCTGAAGATTTATGAAGACAGCAGGGTGTATATTGTTGATAGTGAATTAGAAAGAATTGTTACGCAGATGCAGAATATTGTCAGCGTTAAAGCTCCGTATGGTATGATTCGCCAGCTGCCTGATTTAATCAGCAAGTTTGATGATAAGTATCTTGTTATATTGGAAGAAAAAACTGAACCTGTACGTAAAGCAATCCTAGATAACAAGAGTCAGGTTATGGATCATCTTGCTGGCAAGCCGTATGCAAAAGTAAAAGAAGCTCTTTACGCTAGTGAATTCCAAAGACTTTTGGATAAGGCTGAGAGCAGTAATGATGTTTCTCGCTTGCGTAGCTTGGGCGATCAATCCGATGCGTTGAAGGAAAGATTATTTAATGAAATGCATGAGCTGGATGAAAAATATGCGCCTAAACCTGAACCGCCTCAGCCAACACCTAACCCTAATCCTACTCCTACTCCAAAGCCGCCTGAACCGAAGAAAGAGGTCGTTAATACATTCTTGAAGCATGTTGTACATACTACATCATGGCATATTGAATCTGAGGCTGACATAGACAAGTATTGTGAGCAGTTAAAGAGACAATTAAAAGAAAATATGCGCGAAGGCTTGATTTACAACATTAAATTCTAACAGAAAAGCTCCTGCTTCCGTTGGTGGAGGCAGGAGCTTTTGTGGTATAATAATTAGTGATTAGTGTATATAAAAGGACGGTGAGCAGATGAAGCTGGAAGAAATTTTTGCAGGGGAATCTAAAAATTTGGAGTTCAAGGAAAGCCTGCCTGTTAAAAGCAGCAAATATATGAAAACAATCGTTGCTTTTGCTAATGGGCAAGGTGGCAAGCTTATTATTGGTGTTGAAGATGATACGAAAAAAATTGTTGGCATTGATAAAAATGAAGCTTTTAAGATTATGGACGCTATTGCTAATGCTATATCTGACAGCTGTAAGCCTGCCATTATTCCAGATATTTATATGCAGACAGTTAATGAGGCGACGGTTATTATTGTGGATATAGAGGCCGGTCGCCAAAGACCGTATTATCTTGCCGCTGAAGGTTTGCAGCATGGCGTTTATGTGCGTGTTGCCGGAACCACCAGACCAGCAGATGAGGCGATGGTAAAGGAATTGTTATTTGAAGGAAATAATCGTTTTTTCGATAAAACTGTTTGTCTTGGCTTGCAGGTAAGCGAGGCTGATATAGAAAAGCTTTGCTTTGATATGAAGCAAGTAGCTTTGCGAAATTGTCGAAGTGATGAAGAAAGAGCTTTAGTTAAGGATGTTACGCCTAAGCAGCTTTTATCTTGGGGGATTTTAACAGAATATGAAGGAAAGCTAGTGCCGACGAATGCTTATGCGATTCTTACTGGTGCTGATATCTTGCATTGCACTTTTCAATGTGCTGTTTTCAAGGATAATGAGCGTGTCATTTTTGTAGACAGACGTGAATTTATGGGAGCTGTGCAGGATATTATTGAAGATGCTTACCAGTTTGTGCTACGTAATATTCATCTTGGAGCAGTGATTGAAGGCTTATACAGGCAGGATGTGTATGAAATTCCACCTGCTGCTATTCGTGAGCTTATTATTAATGCAGCAGTGCATCGCAGCTATCTTGATAATGGTAATATTCAGGTGGCCATTTTTGATAATCGGTTGGAAATTACTTCTCCTGGCAAGCTGCCTCTTGGTCAGACTATCGAAAAAATGCGCGAGGGTTATTCCAAAGTGCGTAATGAGGCGTTGGCGATGGCGTTTAGTTATATGCATTTAATTGAACGTTGGGGTACGGGAATGTTGCGCATTGCGAAGATGATTAGAGAAGCAGGTTTGGGCGAGTTGGAAATTCTTGGCGGCGAAACGGAGCTGCGCTTTAATATTTATAGAAAACAAGCTACAGAACAAGTTTGTAAAACAGAACAAGCTAGTGAAGAAAAAGCGGGACAAGGTGCGGGACAAGCTTCTGAAATAGATACAAAAGCGGGACAAGGTGCGGGACAAGCTTCTGAAATCGATATAAAAGCGGGACAAGCTCTTGAAAGTGAAGAAATTATTTTAGTAGATTTTCTGGCGAAGAATCCTAGAAGTAATATCAGAGAAATAGCACAAAAATTAGTTTTAAGTAAGTCTGCCGTGGATAGATTGATAAAAAAACTTAAAACTAAAAAAATTATCGAACGCGTTGGAACCAGCCAAAAAGGCTATTGGAAGGTTTTAAACTAACACAAGGAGATGAACACATGGATAAGACAGCAATAAAAAATTATGCAATCTGGGCAAGAACAAAGCTCATTGAGGATATAAAATACAAGGCAAGCCTGCTGGGTATTACGGAAAAGGGGATTGCAGACGCTTTGCCGCAGTCCACGACGCAGGACCAGTATTTTGATATCGGTACGAGAGAGCCTTATGCTATCAGAGGCGTGCAGATTGCGCAGCGCCGGAGCCTTGCAGAGGCTATTAAGAAAAAGGCGCAGGAGAGCGATTATCTGACTGCCTATAACAGCATAATCGAAGAGGTTGCCTATACGTGGTTCAATCGTTTTATTGCTGTGCGCTTTATGGAGGTCAATGACTATCTGCCATGCAAAATCCGTGTGCTGAGCGCAGTGGATGGCCGTCAGGAGCCGGATATTGTGCAAAATCCTTTTGATGCGAAGCTGGATTATACGAGTGCGGAAGAAGAGCTTATCAGCAAGCATCAGATGAACAACGAGGGCGATAAGCTGTTTAATATGCTCTTTGTTAAGGTGTGCAATGATTTGAGCAAGGTACTGCCGCAGCTGTTTGAAGCGGAGCAGGACTACACTGAGCTGCTTTTAAACATCTCCTACACGGATCAGGACGGCTTGATTTATAAGCTGATGCATGACATTCCGGAAGATAACTTTGATGTGAACGCAGTGGATGAAGAGGGCAAGCCTGTTGGTCAGGTTGAAATTATCGGCTGGCTGTACCAATATTACAACACGGAGCCAAAGAACGAAACCTTTGCACTGCTTAAGAAAAATGTGAAGATTACCAAGGAGCGTATTCCTAGTGCAACGCAGCTGTTTACGCCGGACTGGATTGTACGTTATATGGTGGAAAACAGCCTGGGTAGGTTAGTGATTAGTGGTCAGTTAGTAGTGGATAGTGGTCAGAGTTTAGTGGATAGTGAAGAGGAGCGAATTGCTAAAGAGAAGGAGTTGGCGGAGCGTTTTGGCTGGAAGTATTATTTACCGGAAGCGAAACAGGACGCAGATGTTCGCGAGCAGCTTAACCAACTAACCACTAACAACTATTCACCAGAAACTATCAAAGTTATCGATCCTTGTATGGGCAGCGGACACATCCTTGTCTATGCCTTTGATGTGCTGATGCAGATTTATACGCAGATGGGCTATACGGACAAGGATGCGGTGCTGTCGATTTTAGAGAACAACTTATATGGATTGGATATAGACAAGCGAGCTTTCCAGCTGGCTTATTTCGCTGTGCTTATGAAGGCGCGTCAATATCACAAGTTTATATTGAAAAAGCAGCCGCAATGCCACATTTACGCGATTGCAGAAAGCAACGGCATTAACATGAAGCATTTGGCTTATTTTGGTGCGCAATTAGATGAGCTGGCAAAGCCTGTGGCCTTGAACCAGATGCAGGAGCTGATTACAACGCTGCATGATGCCAAGGAATATGGCAGCATCATCAGCGTAGCAGACTATGATTGGGACTTGCTGCATCAGTTTGCTGCAGAATTTGATATCAGCGGCGAAATGAACCTGTTCGACAGCTTTGGCATTGAAGCGACACAGCAACGGCTGCAGGAGCTTGTTGCTGTAGGAGAGGTGCTGGCGCAGAAGTATGAAGTTGTGGTGACGAATCCGCCGTATATGGGTGGCGGTAGCATGTCTGCTAAGCTTAGTAATTTTGTAAAAACAAATTTTGCGGATAGCAAGAGCGATTTGTTTGCCGTATTTATGGAAGTTTGCCATAAAATGAATGCTGAAAATGGTTATCAGGCAATGATTACGCAACACGCATGGATGTTCCTCAGTAGTTTTGAAAAGTTGCGTGCTAAAATTCAAAAGCTGGATATTGTTAATATGGTGCACCTTGGCTCAAGAGCTTTCGAGGAAATTGGCGGTGAAGTAGTTCAGACAACAAGCTTTATTTTTGCTAACAAGCATATGGATAATTATAAAGGTACATACTGTCGCTTAGTTGAGCCAATAACGCAAGTTGGGAAAGAAGAAATGTTTTTAGCGAAAGAGAATAGATATGTTGCTTGTAGCGGCAATTTCTCTGAAATTCCAGGAGCACCTGTGGCGTATTGGGTGAGCGAGAATCTACTTTCAGATTATCAAAAGGGTAAAATGTTAGGTGAGATAGTATCTCCTAGAAAAGGGAATTCAACATCTAACAACAATCGGTTTTTGCGTTTGTGGTTTGAAGTGGATTCTAATAAAATGAATTTGCATTGTAAAAAGATAGTAAGAGAAGAAACTATATCAAAAAGATGGTATCCGTATAATAAGGGGGGCGGTTACCGTAAATGGTATGGTAATAATGCTTATTTAATTGATTGGTACAATGATGCATTCGAAATTAGAAGTATTCCGACATCTGTGATTGCTAATTATCAATACTTTATGAAACCAGGGTTAACTTGGTCTACTGTGAGCAGTTTGAATTTTAGTATAAGGTGGTTTGATGAGGGGTTTATTTTCGATAATGGTGGATGTTGTATATTTGATTTAGAAGAAAAACGAGAATATTTTATTGCTTTGCTTAATTCTTGCGTTTTTACGTATATTTTTGGTCAGTCTAATCCAACACTAAATTTTCAATCGGGAGAGGTAGCAAAATTTCCAACTATATATGTAAGTAGTAATAGTATTAATAAGTTAGCTATAGATTCTGTGAAGCTCTCTAAAACCGACTGGGATGCCTTTGAAACCTCTTGGGATTTCACCAAACACCCTTTAGTAGTGAATAGTGATCAGTGTATAGTGAATAGTGAAAGTTCGGCTAATACTCAACTAACCACTAACCACTCTTCACTAGCAACTAGTGGTCAGTGTATAGTGAATAGTGATAGTTTGGCTAACACCCAACTAACCACTAACCACTGTTCACTAACTACTATCGCGCAAGCATACCAACGTTGGGAAGAAGAGACAAACGCTCGCTTTGCGCAGCTCAAAGCCAACGAGGAAGAGCTCAACCGCATCTTCATCGACATCTATGGCTTGCAGGATGAATTAACTCCGGAGGTGGAGGATAAGGACGTAACCGTGCGCAAGGCTGATTTGCAGCGCGATATCAAGTCGCTGCTTTCTTACGCCGTGGGCTGCATGTTTGGCCGCTATTCGCTGGACGTAGAAGGCCTTGCCTTCGCTGGAGGCACTTGGGACGAGAGCAAATATGTAACCTTTAAGCCGGACGAAGACAACGTAATCCCCATCACTGATGAAGATTATTTTGAGGATGATATCATAGGTCGCCTGATTGCTTGGCTGAAGGTTGTTTACGGCGCAGAAACGCTGGAAGAAAACCTGCGCTTCATTGCGGATGCACTTGGCACATCTGGTGATACGGCGCGTCAGAAAATCCGTAACTACTTCCTGAAGGACTTCTTCAAGGATCACTGCAAGATTTACCAAAAGCGTCCGATTTATTGGCTTTATGACAGCGGCAAGCAGAACGGCTTTAAGGCTCTCATCTATATGCACCGCTATGATGCAGACACCTCCGGCCAGGTGCGTGCAGAATATCTGGGCAAGATGGAAGAAACCTACGAAAGCGAAATCAACCGTATGCAGGATATCATGGATAATGGCGCTGGTCGTGAAGTGGCGCTGGCCGGCAAACGCAAGGAAAAGCTGCAAAAGCAGTTGCATGAATGCCGTGACTATGATGCTGTGTTGGGACATATTGCTCTTGCAAGCATAGCTATTGACCTCGACGACGGCGTGAAGGTGAACTACGTTAAGGTGCAGACTGCAAAGGACGGCAAGCTGCTGCCGATATTGGCGAAGAGTTGATAGGGAGTAGTGATTAGTGGTTAGTGGTTAGTGGTTAGAAAAGGACGGTGCAAAGATGAAGCTTAGCAAATTATATCTTGATCGTTATACTGTTTTTGATTTATTACATATTTCGCTTGCTGAAGGAATTAATATCTTTATTGGCGAAAATGGAACCGGCAAAAGCCATTTGCTGAAAGTGTTGTATGCTGCAAGCAGAGCAACTGATGGAAAAACTGCTTTTGCACAAAAACTAGTTAACCTTATGTTACCAGACGACTATCAGTTAGCTCGTTTGCTGCATAAAGGAGCCAAAAATAGTTATATCAGAGTAGAGGAAGAAAGCGGACTCTATGTCAGTCTGTATTTTGACGATGAAACCTATAAGTGGAATGCTGCTGCGGAAAATGAAGCGGCTTGGGAAAATGGACTGATTAACTCTGATAGTATCTTTATTCCTGCTAAAGAAATTCTTTCTAATTGTTACCAGCTTAATTCAGCAGTAGCAAGAAGAAACGTTAAATTCGACGATACATATATTGATATCATTGATGCAGCAAAGGTTGATGTTGGTAATACTGTTGAAACCAATATGATTTGTGAAGATATAGAGCAATATGGCTGGCAGGATAGGCTTTTGCAAAAAATTGAAGCATTAATTGATGGTAAGGTGTTTTATGATCCTCAGAAAGATGGTTTTTACTTACGTAATGCTAATAGTAAATTAGAGTTTAATCTTGTAGCCGAAGGTATACGCAAATTAGCTTTGCTGTGGCAGCTGTTGAAAAACTCTGCTTTGGAGAGAGGTTCTATTTTGTTTTGGGACGAACCAGAAGCCAATATTAATCCTGCTTACTTACGCAATATTGTAGAAATCTTGCTTGCTTTAGAGCGTCATGGCGTACAAATCTTCCTGAGCACGCATAATTATATGCTGGCAAAATATTTTGAAGTGTTGAAAGACGACAGCGATACAGTGCTCTACCATTCCTTGTATAAAACAGAGCAAGGCATTGGTTATGAATGTGGCGAAGCATTTGATGATTTAAAGAACAATGCGATTATAAATTCCTTTGATAAACTTCTTGATGAGATTTACGACATGGGAGTGAGCAAGCATGAATAAGGTGTTTGTGGAAGAAAATGGCGTTTATCAGATAGATTGTACAAAAGCTATTTGGGCAACTGATGCTGTACATGAAATCTATCGTGCGAATAAGGTAGGCTTAAAGGATATAGATTTCATTATTGAGCAAGAAGACAATATACTGCTGTTAGAATACAAAAATGCAGCTATTGGCAGAGCAGTAGAACACGGAAGTAAATTTGATCCTAATGCTGAGAAAATAATCAATAATATACCTGAAAAATATTTTGATACCCTGCATTATTTGAATTTATTGGGAAAAACTAAGAGAAGGCACTACGTTTGGGTTTTAGAATATCCTCACGGAAGTTCTGTTACACGCAAAATGCTGCGAAATAAGATAATGAAACAACTGCCATTTCAGCTACAGACGAGTTTGTCAGATAAAGTTAAGCTTATAGAAAGCTTTGATGTGCTGTCTATTGCAGAGTGGAATGAAAAGTATACTCAGTATCCCATTAATAAGGTGGAAACTACAGAAGAATAGTATTGTATAAAACCTAAAAAATAAACAGGTGGTAAGATGGCTTCATTAAATTTAAACCAAATTGAAGAAAAACTAAATAACGAATTCGCAGGCGAAGGGCGCAGACTAGTGTTCTGGTACGATGATAAGGCAGATTTTGCTGACGAGGTGGATAACCTTCAGCTGAAAAACGCAAAAGTATATCATCTGACGCCAACCAATCAGTTCCGCACTAAGGTTCTTCTTGAGCGCGAGGATACGCAGAGTAATTACCTGGTGTACGCACCGTTTGCTAAACCTGAGGTGTATTGCAACCACTTGGAGGACACCCTGCTGTATTCCAAACGCTTCTATGCTGACAGAATCTCTTTGATTTGCGCAGATCTGGGGATTGACGAAGCCTTTAAGCCTGTTTTAGAAAAGTACAGCAAATATTTTGCTGCCAAAGAACGCGTGGAGCGCTTCTATGGCCTGGGCGTAGACAGCTATGATGAAAAGACGATAGAGCTTGCCCTGCTGTGCTGCATCTGCAAAACGCGCGTATTATCCTTTGAGGAAGCATTAAGCAAGATTCTGCTGGTAGAGGATGAAGAGAACAATCCGTATTTGGAGGAGATGGCGAAGTATAACCTGCAGGAAGCATTTTGGCAGCAATGCAGCGACAGCTTTGGCTATGCGCTGACAGACAAAGCCTTGGACAAGCTGCTGCTTTCCCTCTTTGTTACCTATGCAGATAAATACATCGCTGGTAAAATTCCTGCCAGCTGGGAGCCTTTCATGTGCAATAAGCAAGGCAGTGTAGTAGTATTCCTGGATAGCTTCATGAACAACGTGCAGTGCCGTGACAGGTATGCGGCGCTGGCAAGCTATGCGGCAGGCAAATTGCAGGCAGAAACGGCCTTAACAGCTTTGGGAGCAGAGGCTGTGGTACAGCTTGACGCTTTTATTGACTGTGATAAGGTTATAATCCAATGGCTTGTGGAGCATCTGTTGCTGGAGGATCTGTCTGCCTGCTTAGATGGCAAAAGCATTAAGGAAATCTGTGAGCTGCGCAGTAAAATGCATTTTGCTGATAAAACGAGAGCGCAATATGCCCTGTGTGCAAGTGCTTATGAGCTGATAAGAAACGTAAGGTATCAGCCGGAGCAGGGCTTCAATAATATTCTTGAGAAGTATCTTCATGAGGACTGGCAGGTCGACTATTGGTATCGCCAATTCTACACTGCTTATGACAGCTTGAAGAACGCATCTGGCTTTGGCAAGCTGCAGCAGCTTATCGAGAATATTTATAGTAATATTTATCTGGGAAAGCTATTACCGGCCTGGAACGAAGACGCGGTGCAGACAGCAGCTCAAAAACAAGCTCCTTTGCAGCGTGATTTTTATAGCCGCTATATAAAAAATGAACGTGATCGCATCGTAGTGATCATTTCTGACGCTTTACGTTACGAGGTTGCCAAGCAGCTTGAGCAGAAGCTGCAGCATGAGGAACGCTGCAAGGAGGAAAAGCTGGAAGTGCAGCTTGCTCTGCCACCGTCGTATACAGCTCTGGGAATGGCAGCGCTTTTGCCGCATGAACAGCTGGCGATGGATGAAGGCTGTCGTGTGCTGGTGGATGGGCGCCGGTGCGCTAGTCTGGATGAGCGTGAGAAGCTTTTGCAGGCGGCAAATTCTGCAAGCCTGTGCCTGCAGTTTGATGAATTGAAGAAGATGAAGCGTGATGAGCTGCGCAGTGCCTTTGCTAATAAGCAGGTTGTGTATATTTATCATAACCAGATTGATGCGCGTGGCGATGCAGCTAAGACAGAAGATGAAGTCTTTGTTGCTTGTCAGGAGGCTGTGGATGAGCTTTATACTATGCTGTGCAGGTTACCTGTAAGCGCCAGCATCGTGAAGTTTATTGTTACGGCTGACCATGGCTTTATCTATCAACGTCATGTTGTCAGTGAAAATGAAAAGATACCTGTAAATGGAAACAATGCTATGGTAAATCATCGTTTTGTCATTGGTGAGGCACCGCAGGGAAATGGCCCTGGTGCGATTAGCCTGGGAACAGTGCTTGCTAATGATGATGCCAGGTATGTTTCATACCCAAGGGGAGCGCAGATTTTTAGAACCGCTGGCGGTGGCACGAGCTATGTGCATGGCGGATCGTCGCCACAGGAAATGGTGGTACCGGTGCTCTGCGTGAAAATGGATAGAGGTCACGTAGAAACAAAGCAAGCAGAAATCAAGTTGCATACCTTGCTTAAGAAAATTACCAGCAAGGACGTTAACCTTATTTTTGTACAGACTGAGCCTGTCAGCGAAACAGTGAAGGCTGCATCATATAAGCTGAGCTTTGTTGATAGGAATAATAAGCCTGTTTCCAACGAATGCCTGTTGACTGCAGATAGCGCAGACAGCGATGTGTCGCAGCGCATGGTTACAGCAAGATTTTCTTTCATTAACACGGAATACGACAGCCACGCTTCTTATTATCTTGTAATGAAGGATGCGGATACAGACATAGAAAGGTTGCGTCAGGAATTTGTTATTGATATGCCTTTCATGGGTAACTTTGGGTTTGATTTCTAGAGTGGAGTTGAGATAAATGGATACGCAAGACACCCGTGAGATTATAAAGGATAAGCTGCGTCAGAACTTTGCCGGCAAGATAGTACGCAAGGATTTGACGAAAAAGATTAAAGAGGGAGCTAATGTTCCGGTTTACGTGTTGGAATTTTTGCTGGGACAATATTGCAGCTCTGATGATCCTGAGCTTATCGAAAAAGGCGTTGAAAGCGTTAAACATATTTTGGCAGATAATTTTGTACGGCCGGATGAAGCACAGAAGATTTTGTCGCAGCTGCGTCAGCGTGGCAATTATACAGTGATTGATCGCATTACGGTAAAACTTGATATCAAAAAAGATGCTTATTTTGCTGAGTTCTCCAATTTGGGTTTACGTGATGTACCTATTGAAGAGGATTATCCTGCTAAATTCGATAGACTGCTTTGCGGTGGCATTTGGTGTATCATTCAGCTAAACTATGAGTTTGACGATGAGGATTATCGCAGTGTAAATCCGATTCAGATTGCAAAGCTGACGCCGATTCAGATGCCGCATATTGATATTGAAGAATTGAAGGCAGGCAGAAAGGCTTTTTCACAAGAGGAATGGCTGGATGTGATGCTGCGTTCTACAGGTATGGAGCCTGACGCGTTGACAGAACGCGAAAAATGGCTTTTGCTGGCACGTATGCTGCCATTGGTAGAAAATAATTTTAATATGTGCGAGCTTGGTCCGCGCAGTACTGGCAAGTCGCATTTATACAAGGAGATTTCACCAAACAGCATACTGGTATCAGGTGGTCAGACTACGGTTGCCAATCTGTTCTATAATATGGGCAGCAAAACAGTTGGTCTGGTTGGTATGTGGGATTGTGTAGCCTTTGATGAGGTTGCCGGTATCAAGTTTCGTGATAAAGATGGCGTGCAGATCATGAAGGATTATATGGCATCCGGATCTTTTGCTCGTGGCAAGGAGGAGAAGGCAGCATCTGCTTCAATGGTGTTTGTTGGCAATATTAATCAGAGCGTTGATGTGCTGTTAAAAACCTCCAGCTTGTTTGATCCTTTTCCACCAGAGATGGGACAGGATACAGCCTTTTTAGATCGTATGCATTGCTATATTCCTGGATGGGAAGTACCAAAGTTTCGTCCGGAGCATTTTACGGATGATTATGGTTTTATTACAGACTATCTGGCAGAGTTTTTGCGTGAGCTGCGCAAAGAACAGTTCAGCGATGCTTTGGACAGATTTTTCCGCCTAGGTAAGAATTTGAATCAGCGTGATACTATTGCTGTGCGTCGTATTGTCAGCGGTATGGTTAAGCTGCTGTATCCTGATGGGGACTTCACTAAAGAGCAGTTGGAAGAAATTCTGCGTTTTGCTTTAGAGATGCGTCGTCGTGTTAAAGAGCAGCTGAAAAAGCTTGGCGGCATGGAATTTTATGATGTCAACTTCTCATATATAGACAATGAAAGCTTTGAAGAAAAATATGTAACTGTTCCTGAGCAGGGTGGTAGTAAGCTGATCCCTGATGGAATTTGCAATCCTGGGCAGGTGTACACAATAGCACAGGGGCGGTCCGGTATGATTGGGGCATTTCGTTTGGAATCGCAGATGCTGCCAGGAAACGGAAAGTTCCAGCGTACAGGTTTGGGTTCTGATCGAGAGGCGAAAGAGGCTACAGATACTGCATTCAATTTCTTGAAAGCTAATTGTAGGCGCATTAGTGGTAACATAAGTATTACAACCAATGATTTTATTATTAACTATCAGGATCTGCAGGGACTGGGGCTTACTAGCAATTTGGCTTTGCCGTCTTTGGTGGCGATGTGCTCAATTGCTTTAGGTAAACCAGTTGTGAGCTCTTGTGCGGTACTTGGCGAAATCAGCATAGCCGGCACAATGCAGAAGGTTGATAATTTGGCTGATACGCTGCAAGTATGTCTGGACAGTGGTGCGAAGAAGGTGCTTCTGCCGCTCACGTCAGCAGCAGATTTGGGAACTGTACCTGCTGAGCTGATAGGAGCATTTAGTTTAATTTTTTATAACAGTGCTGAGGATGCGGTATTCAAGGCGCTGGGAGTAGAGTAAATGAAAAGAGGCGGTCACAGAAATGCGACCGCCTTAGTTTTTCCTCCAATTTACTTACAGATTTCATGTTCATCACGCCAAATTTGCGTGAGCAGTTTTTCGCTTCTGGAATTAGCTTCAAAGGTACATTCTGCTGCTTTGGGAAAAGCATTATGATTTAAAAGCTTAAAGTAGGCCTTAGAGCATAATTCTTTAGCTTTGGCAGCGAAGGTAATATCAAACTCTATAATCTGATCATCCTCATGGTAGATAATTTCGCAGAGTTTCATAGATACATTAGGGTTATCAGAAGCTACGACAGAACAGATTGCATACATATTGTTGATTTCTTCTGCCAAGGTATGCCTATCTAAACAGTAAAGGGCTTGCATAGATAAGAAGCAGAGATTGTAAGGATTTTTAACTTTGATTTTGGTATAAGTGTTGCGTAGCTTTGAATTGAGCTGTTTCATAGCTAATAATCTCCTTTTGAATAAAATTTATAACGGTAGAATTTATTCAGCTAAACAGATGCTAGCGAGAGCTTGCAGCTGTTTAGTGGAAAATAATGGATATAATTGAAGAATAATATTGTTAGATATAGCTATATAGATAGGTAAGTTGATTTCTGATATAATATATGGTAGAAAGGATATGAGCAGAACTAGAGGGCTTTATTTTGTCTCAAATGTTGTATAATATTTGAGACAAACGGTGATGGTGGTATGTGTCAGATATTGGTAACTGCTTATAAGTTCTTATATTTTAATTGCAAGATACATACTGAATATGATAAGAAAGCAGGGGGTTATTGTGATAGAAGATTATGAACCTAATAAGTATGAATATAGTTATAAAAGATGTAGTGATAGACAGATGTCTTGGCAAAAAAAGGTTATAGATTTATTAGGAGCTATGTCTGAAAGTATAGTAAAAAGAACAAGTGCATTTAATATTGCCAATCATGATAGAAGTGTTGATAAAGATGTTTCTGTTGTTATTATGTCAGATTGGTTAAAATTCCTAGATAGTGTAGTGTTATTGATTAGTTTGGGAAAATTTGATACATCCTTAGTTTTAGTTCGTACAATGTTAGAGTTAAGTATTCAACTAAGTTATATGTTATTAGAAGATAAGGAAACAAGAGCAGCATACTATATAATTTCTCACATAATCAAAAATCATAAAACTCTTCAATTACTTAAAGAACAGAAAAATAAAGATAACATAATGGATGCTAAGTTAGAGTTGTTGAATGACATAAAAACTGCACATAATGACTTTATTGTAGACGTTGCAAAAAGAATACTAGAACATATTGGCGAAATAAGTGAAGAAAAAAGCAGTTGGTTCGCTTTATATAGTAAAGTTGAAACAATAGATAAAAACCAAAAAGCAATATCTATTAGTTCTATGATTGGAATTGTAGCAGAAGCAAGGAATCCTGAAAAAGGATTTTTAAATACTAATATTGTATATGATTATTTTTCGAGATTTGCACATGGATACTTTGCTTTAAATAATTCTTATATAAAAAATAACCAGCAGTATTTTAAGGCGTATGAATGTCTTGATAATGCTGATATGGTAATAATAATGATAGTGAAATTAGCTGAATTGAATTTTATTAGTTTATATAGTGCATATGAAGATGAGTATGGAGATAAATATGAATTAGGTAAAGAAATAGATATATTAGAAATTCGCTTAGGGAGCTTACTGAACGATTTAAAAGAGCTAAAGCAATTAGAAGGGAATAATGATAAAAATAAGATGATCTGTGATGAGTAGAGTGCTACGTACGACTTTCTTAGTAGTGAAATGATGCAGATGTAGTCAAATTGATTTTTATAATGGGGAACAATTCAATAGTCAGAGGTGACAACATGAAGCTAGAAGAAATCCTTGCAGGTGAATCAAAAAACGTAGAATTTAAAGAGAGCTTGCCTGCGAAAAGCAGTAAATATATGAAAACAATCGTAGCTTTTGCTAATGGACAAGGCGGAATGCTAGTTATTGGTGTAGAAGATGATACCAGAAAAATTGTCGGCGTAGACAAGGATGCTGCCTTCAATATTATGGATTCCATAGCTAATGCTATATCTGATAGCTGCAAGCCTGCAATCATTCCTGATATCTACATGCAGACGCTTGAGGGAGCGACTATCATTATCGTTGATATTGAGCCTGGTCGGCAAAGACCTTACTATATAGCTACAGAAGGCTTGCAGCATGGCGTATATGTGCGCGTTGCAGGAACGACGAGGCCAGCAGATGAGACTATGGTAAAGGAATTGCTGTTTGAAGGTAACAACCGTTTCTTTGATAAAACGGTCTGCCTTGGCCTGCAGGCGAGCGAAGCTGATATAGAAAGTCTGTGTCAGCAGATGAAGCAGGTTGCCTTGCGTAATTGCAGAAGTGATGAAGAAAAAGCATTAGTGAAGGATGTTACGGCTAAGCAATTATTGTCATGGGGAGTTTTGGTGGAACAAGAAGGTAAACTGGCTCCGACTAATGCTTATGCTATTCTTATAGGTGCAGATGTTTTGCATTGTACGTTTCAATGCGCTGTTTTTAAGGATAATGAGCGTATTATTTTCGTGGATAGGCGTGAATTTACCGGACCTGTGCAGGATATAATCGAAGATGCCTATCAGTTTGTGCTACGCAATATTCATCTTGGTGCAGTAATTGAAGGCTTGTACAGACAGGATGTTTACGAAATTCCACCTGCTGCTATTCGTGAGCTGATTATTAATGCAGCAGTGCATCGCAGTTATTTGGATAACGGCAATATTCAGGTGGGTATTTTTGACAATCGTTTGGAAATAACTTCTCCTGGCAAGCTGCCTATTGGTCAGACTATCGCCAAGATGCGTGAAGGCTAGGGTGCGTAATGAGGCGTTGGCGATGGCTTTTAGCTATATGCATCTGATTGAACGCTGGGGTACTGGTATGCTGCGTGTGGCGAAGATGATTAAAGAGGCAGGCTTGGGGGAGCTGGAAATTTTGGGCGGTGAAACAGAGCTGCGCTTTAATATTTATCGTAAGCAGGCAGCGGAACAAGTTATAGAACAAGTTGCCGAACAAGCTAACAAAACAGAACAAGATACTGAACAAACTCATAAAACAGAACAAGCTACAGAACAAGATACTGAACAAACTCATAAAACAGAACAAGCTATAGATTTATCAATTGATAATAACCAGAAGCTAATTTTAGATTTACTATGTCATAATAGAGATATTACAATTACTGATATGGCGAAAAAACTAGAGTGGGGTAGATCTAAAGTAGTCTATTATATTGAGAAGCTAAAACAAAACAAAATCATTGAGCGAGTTGGTTCCAGTCAAAAAGGCTACTGGAAGGTAACGATAGGCGAAAAAGACAATGGATAACATGCCCTAATCCTATATAAGCTAATGTACGGTAGCGCCTTCGCTTTTCTTTCTAACATAAAAAATGACATTCTAACGTAATTGTGTTATAATGATAAAAAACATGTTAGAAAGGAGATACGGAGGATGGAAACTTTTTTGAGTTCTATATTTGCTACAGCTGTTAAGATTCGTGAGTTTAATGATTTCAGTAACCTTAGTAGATTGCTTATTGATAAGTATAGATATACTCTGGTAGAGTTAGTAGAGTTAAATGAAGCAAAATTTTTGAGCATAACTCCGTTATATGATTTACCTACTATTCCTACATTAGCTAAGCAGATGAAAACAATTCAAAAGGCCAAAGGCTTACCAGTAGTTTATCATCCTAAGAATCTAACTCCTTCTAAGATGAAAGGATTATTGAAGCATCAAATACCGTTTATCGTGGATATGAAGCAGGTTTATCTTCCGTTCTTAGGAGCATATTTGCAAGCAGTGGCTGAAAGAGAAGTAAATGATAGTGATGTATTATCTTTGCCAGCTCAGCTTTTGGCGATGATGTATTTATATGCTAGCGAAAATTCTCTTTATATCAAGCAAGCTGTTAAGTTTTTACCTTATTCTGCCATGAGCATAACGAGAGCTGTACGTGAGCTAGAGGCAATGGACTTGTTTTATGTTAGCAAGCAGAAGCAAAGTAATATATTACATAGTCAGTTATCTAAAAGGGAACTTTTTGATGAGCTTGTTGACCGCCTTGCTTCACCAATTTGGAAAAAAGGATATATAAATAATGAAGACATCACTCAAGCTATGGTGTTAGCTGGAGAAGATGCATTAGCTGAGAAAAGTATGCTTGCTAACATTTTACCCGTAAAATATGCTATATATAGGAAAAATTTTGATGAGTCTTTGCTGAAACGAGATTTAATAGATTCTAAAAAGCAAAGTGAATTGCAGCTATGGTTGTATGAGCCGTTACTGTTTTCGCAGTCAAATATACCGGATCCTATATCTATAATACTATCGTTAAAGAATGTTCATGATGAGCGTGTAGAACAAGCAGTAGAAATGCTCATGGATGAAGTTTGGGAGGGACAGCATGGTACCTGGATTAAAAAGTTTTAAAGAAAGCTTTAGTGACTTTATAGATCAATATGTTATCATAGGCGGTTCTGCTTGTGATATCTATATGGAAAGTGAAGACAGTTCTTTTAGGGCTACTAAGGATTTGGATATTGTGCTGATTGTAGAAGCGCTTACACCGGAGTTCGTCAGCAAATTTTGGCAGTATGTACAGACGGCTGGATATCAGCATATTGACAAGAGCAAGCAGAAGCCAGAGTTTTACAGATTCAGTAAGCCTATAAGCAAAGAATATCCTGCTATGATAGAATTGTTTAGCAGACCGCCGTATAATGTGGAGTTAAGCTTTGCTGCTAATGTTGTTCCTATTCATGTTGATGATTCGTCAATCAGCTTATCAGCTATTTTGCTGAATGATGAGTACTATGAGTTCATGAAGTCTGGCAGGATTAGTATTGATGGTATAACCATTTTGGATTATCAATATATCATTCCGTTTAAGGCAAAAGCTTGGCTAGATTTATCTGAGAGAAAAATTTCTGGCGAGAGTATAGACAGCAAGAATATTAAGAAGCATAAGAATGATATTTTTCGTTTGTCTGCTCTGCTTCTAGAAGGTAAGTCCTTGAGTTTACCTGATAAGATTGCTGAGGATATGCTGGAGTTTATTACAAAGGTAGCTGATGAGCCTGTCGATATGAAGAGCTTAGGACTCAGAGGCATGAAAGTCGAGAGCATGTTGGAGCTTATATGTAAATACTATATGTTGCGTTAGAAAAACCGCTGGTACTGCCGTGATACTATCAGATTGTTGATTCGTCTGCAATCCGACTCCCGATGCACTTAGGTGTGTCGGGAGTTTTTTGTATACAAAAACCCCGCCATTGTGGCGGGGTTAAAAAGA
>UMIM01043964.1_pt1 | contig 25964 bp, 13 predicted proteins | sample 1965831 | NCBI WGS metagenome assembly UMIM01 (sample SAMEA4836125, study PRJEB28245) | human gut metagenome | biome: gut microbiome; material: fecal sample | place: Denmark | collected 2008 | reverse complement strand
GCGGCAGCGCCGCCGCGGCCAGCAGGGGCGCGTGGTCGAGCGCTGCCGCCCGGGCCGGCATCTGGCACAAGGCCGGGATGGTGGTCGTTGTGCTGGTGTGCGCCTTGACCGACGCCGTGCTGGCGGTGGCCGTTGCCAACCTGCCCGGGCTGGGCTTTGAGGTGAACGGCGTGGTGCTGCCGGTGGTGCTGGTGTGGTACATTTTTACCGAGCTCGGTTCCATTGCCGAGAACGCCGCCGCCATGGGCGCACCCGTGCCCGGGTGGCTGGTAAGGATCTTGGCGCAGGGGAAGGAAGGGGCAGAAAAGTGAGGTGCACGGCGGGGTGAGGTCACCCCGCCCTACGTACAGCTTTCAAGTGGGATCGTAGGGCGGCCAGCCCTCTGGCCGCCGCGGAGGGGTCAAGACCCCTCCCTACAAAGCAAACCGTAAAAGGGGCGGCAGCTTTGCCTTCCCCCAAGTGGGGGAAGGTGGCCCCGCAGGGCCGGATGAGGGATGAGCTTGCGAAAAGCAGAGCGCGAACGGGGAATCACCGCAGGGCTGCCCCTCATCCGCCCTCGGGCACCTTCCCCCAAGGGGGAAGGCTGACAACGTGAACCTGCGAGTCGGTAAAAAAGAAGGGTATCTGTCGCATGAACGGCAGATACCCCTTTTTTATTTTGCTTACAGGTAATTTTTCAGGTCGCTCTTGTTCGTGGCGCAGCGCTCGGCGGCCTCGCGGGTGATGCGGCCTGTGCTGACAAGGCGGGCCAGGTCGGCGTTCAGGCTGTGCATACCAAGGGCCGCGCCGGATTGCAGGATGCTCGGGATCTGGTAGCACTTGCCCTCGCGGATCAGGTTTGCGACGGCGTCGGTGCCCACCAGAATCTCCGTGGCGGCGCAGCGGCCCTTGCCGACGGCCAGCGGCAGCAGCTGCTGGGTGATGACGCCGCGCAGCACGGCGGCCAGCTGGCCGCGGATCTGGTTCTGCGCACCGGCAGGGCAGACGTCGATGATGCGGTCGATCGTCTGCGCCGCGCCGATGGTGTGCAGCGTGCTCATGACAAGGTGTCCGGTCTCGGCAGCCGTGACGGCAGCGGAAATCGTCTCATAGTCGCGCATCTCGCCGACGAGGATGACGTCGGGGTCCTCACGCAGGGCGCTGCGCAGCGCCGAAGCAAAGCTGCGCACATCGGCGCCGACCTCGCGCTGGTGGATCAGCGAGCAGCGGCCCTGATAAACGTACTCGATGGGGTCCTCAATCGTGATGATGTGGTCGCTGCGCGTCTTATTGATGTGGTCGATCATGGCGGCCAGCGTGGTGGATTTGCCGCTGCCCGTGGGGCCGGTGACCAGGATCAGGCCGCGCGGCTCGTCGGCCAGCTTTGTCAGAACGGGCGGCATGGCCAGCTCCTCCAAGGTCGGGATGGAGTCGTTCAGCAGGCGCAGTGTGGCCGCGGCCCTGCCCTGCTGGTAAAAGACGTTCACACGGCTGCGGGTACCGTCTGGCGCGACAAGCGCAAAGTCTGCGTCGATGCGCTCCGATGTGATGGCCTCGCGGTGGGCCTCGTCCATCAGGCTCAAAATCAGTGAGCGCGTCTCTGCCGCCGAAAGCTGGACCGGTGCCTCCGCCAGATGCCCGTCGATGCGGAACATCAGCGGCAGCCCCTCGGAGATATGAATATCGCTGGCCTTGCTGTTCCGCGCCAGCGCGGTGAGCTCATGGATCTGCATGGCAGTTACTCCTCCCGTCACTCCTCATAGAACGTGATCTTCAGCAGCTCCTCGGGGGTGGTTTCGCCCTCGCGGACGAGCTGCAGGGCGGCCTCGCGCAGGCTCGTCATGCCCTGGCTGCGGCGGGCGGCCTCGGTCAGCTGCGCCTGCGTTGCCCCGGCAGAAATCAGTTCGCGCAGCTCACGGTTGATGATGACCAGCTCGTGGATGGCGATACGCCCGCGGTAGCCCGTGCCGTTGCACTGGGTACAGCCCGTGCCGCGGCGCACAAACGGGATGTCGGGCCCTAAATAGGTGCGCTCCTCCGCCGTGACCGGCATCTGCTTGGCGCAGTGCGGGCAGACGCGGCGCATCAGACGCTGAGCCACGAGGCCCGCGACGGAGTTTGCGATCATGTACCGCTCGACACCCATATCCTCCAAACGGACAATGGACGACAGTGCGTCGTTTGTGTGCAGCGTTGAGAAAACCATGTGGCCCGTGATGGCCGCACGCACCGAGATGGACGCTGTCTCGGCGTCGCGCGTCTCGCCGACCATGATGATGTCGGGGTCCTGGCGCAGCAGGGCGCGCAGACCGCTCTCAAACGTCAGGCCGGCAATGTTGTTGACCTGCGTCTGGTTGATGCGGGCCAGGTTGCGCTCCACGGGGTCCTCGATCGTCGAGACGTTGACCTGCCGCTCGGCAATCGTCTGCAGGACCATGTACAGCGTCGTCGTTTTGCCGGAGCCTGTCGGTCCGGTCAGGTAGACGATGCCGTTCGGGCGGTTCAGCAGCGGCAGAAAGCGCTTGTAGGTCTCGTCGTTCATGCCGAAATGGCTGGCATTTTTGATGTAAGTGTTGCTGGACAGAATACGCAGAACGGCCTTCTCGCCAAAGACCGTCGGCAGGATCGATACACGGACGTTGACGTCGGGGCCGGTCTCGAGGCGTGCGCGGAAGTGGCCGTCCTGCGGGATGCGGTGCTCGGCAATGTCAAGGTTCGACATGATTTTGATACGCGCGATCAGCGGCTGGTGCAAAGCACGCTGCAGCGTCACATAGTCAATAATGACGCCGTCGATGCGCATACGGACCTTCGTCTCGCCCTCGAACGGCTCGATGTGAATATCCGACGCCGTCGTCGTGACGGCACGCTGCACGAGGCTGTTCAGCAGACGGATGATGGGTGCGTCGAGGTCGCCGCCCTCGGCAGTCATGTCGATGGCCAGATCCTCGGTCTGGGCGGCGGCCATGTCGCTGTCGTTGGCGGTGCGGGCCGCCTTGCGGGCGCTGACCTCGGCGTAATAGTAGCGGATGGCGCGGCGCAGCGGCTCCAGCTCGGCCAGCACGATCTCCGGTTCAAGGCCGGTCAGCTGGCGGATGTCCTCAAGGGCGTAGTAGTTCAGCGGGTCGTTGGCGGCAATCGTCAGCGCGCGCGGACTCTGCGCAATCGGCAGCATATCGTACTTCTGCGCAAGCTCCTGCGGGACCTTTTCAACGGCGGTCACATCGACGTTGGTGTGCTCGATGTCGATCATTGTAAGCTGCAGGCGCTGGGCCAGTGCCTCCAGGACCTGACGCTCATTGACGTAGCCAAGCTCCTGCAAAGCCTGGCCGACGCGCAGGTCGCGGTGCTCTTTCTGGTAGGCAAGGGCGGTGTTCAGCTGGTCGGGCGTGATATAGCCGAACTCGATCAGAACGTCGCCGAGGCGGATGTTTTTCACGGCTGTACGCCTCCTTTGTCACAGAGGATCACGTTCAGGGATACATTAAACGCCGTGGCCGTCACGGCGCTGCCGTCGGTGTCGGCGAAGCTGCGGGTATCGATGGAGAAGGATACAAGCTGTACGGACGGGTAGTTCGCGGCCATGTCGTCCAGCATCGAAAGAAAATCACTGTCCTCGCCCGTGCAGCAGAAGCTGATCGCCACGCTGCGGTAATAGCCCGGCTGGTCATAGTCCGGGATGAGGTCGGAGGCTAAGATCTGCTGCAAAATGGCGTTGCCCTGGGCCGTCGTGTCGGCGGTGTCAGCGGTGATGCTGTCGTCGTCACCGGCAAAGACGGACGCGGCTGCGCTGGGGGCAGCGCTCTGTCCGGCGTTCTCACTGGCGGTATAATAGGTAAGGCTCTGGGTCACGGGCTCGCCGATTGTCAGCGAGTCGGGCTGTAAATTGTGGTTCAGCTCCAGGCTTGTCACCAGCGTGTCCAGCTCGTCACTGCTCAGCAGGCTGTAGTAGCTGGCGTTGGCGGTCTGCAGCTCGCCCCAGTTGTTGTTTTTCTCGGCGGCGTAGGTGCCGGCCAGCATGATCGCATCCTGCATGGAGGTCTGGGCGTCCTGCGCCTCGCGCAGATCGGCGTCGGCCTGCTGGTGGTTCTCAAGGCCCGGAATCAGCAGGAACCGGACAAAAAGCACAACGAACGCCAGCATCAGAACGACGTACAGCAGAATTTTATCGCGCTTTGTCATTGGTGCAATTTCCATAGCGCCCTCCTTTACTGCTGCGGCGCTGCCAGCACACAGCGCAGATCAATGGAATAGCCGTGGTCATCGGCCTTGTAGCCGGTGTAGCTGACGGTGGAAAACACCCCGCAGTTCTGCAGGGAACGGATGTAAGCCGGAATGTCGATGACCTGGGAGGAGTTCGCGTTAAAGAGCAGCTCGCCCGTCGATGCGTTGTAGTCGGTGAACTGGATCGTGATGGCGGACCCGCCGGCAGCCTCGACCCGGTGCAGCAGACTGCTGGTCACGTCGGGGTAGCTGTTCAGCAGCTCGGTCATCCCGTCGGAATAGTCGGTCAGCGAGCGGAACTGCGCCGCAGACTCGGAATCTTGCGTTGCGGCGCGGTATGGCTCGGTATTGTCGCTGCACCAGTTCAGGATTTCCTCCCGCTGGCTTTTCAGCATCGAGGTGTGCAGCGTCAGCACACCCCAGCCCAGCATGGAGACAGCCACGACAGCAAGGCCGGGCACCAGCGTCCGCAGGCCCTGGCTGCGGGACTCCGACTTGGCCGCACCGGCGGCCTTCTGCCAGCGCAGATAAAAGTTGTTCTGTTTCATAGCCATAATGATAAGCCCCCGGGGCAAGTATTTGCAGGTAAAAATCAGCGTGCGATCAGGTTGCCCGCCGCGTAAAGCACATCGGCCAGCGCGGTGCCGGACGGCAGCTTAACGGTGGGTGAATCCGGGAAGCGGTCCACCTGCAGGCCCAGCGCCTCACAGCCCGGGCGGCAGACCGCAAGGTCGTCCGCCGTGGAGCCGGCAAAGCAGACCGTCTCAATGCGGTGCTCGCTCTTGCTGGTCGTGTGGAACTGGATCAGGCCCGAGAGCTTCTGCGCGATCTCGGTGCCGGACTCCGCCGAGCCGCGCGGGTTGAACAGGCGGCTGCGGGTCGAGTAGGTGTACTGCCCCTGCACAAACAGGCAGGCAGAGATCGTGTCATCGTCAAATTGCAGCAGCACGAAGGTTTTTTGCTGCAAATCGGGGATCGTGCGCACGGCCTTGATCGGCGCGGCCAGCCCTAAGTCGATGCTGTACAGCTTGAAGCCGACGGCCTTGGCCAGCGCGTCGTACCCGGCAATGACGCTCTGCTCCACGCGGGTGGCCAGCACGGTATCCACGCGGGTCTTGGCATCGCGGGAGAGCAGCATATAGTCGTCCAGCGGAGCCTTGACCTCGGCGCCGCCGCTGGCAAGCTCATGGGAGAGCACAGCCATCCGCTTTTTCTCGCTCATGGCGGGCAGCGACAGGATGCGGTGCATGAACTGGCTGCCGCCTGCAATCAGCGCCACGCGGTTCATCGGCAGCTTGTTGGCGGTGAAAAACTCTTTGAGCGCGGCGGTCAGGTCCGCCTCGTTTGTGATGACGCCGTTGATCAGGCAGCCCTCGGGCAGCTCGGTCTGGGCGGCGGCGACAACGCGCGCCCCGCTGCCCGTGGGCGTGCCGACGGCGGCATACACCGTGCGGCTGCACAGATATAAAGAGGTAAGAAGTGCCATGGTGGGCCTCCGAATGGATAAAATATAAACAGAAAAAGGAGCTGCAGTGATGAGGCTCTCTCCCCCACCCGCTGCGGCGGGAGCCCCCCTCGCAGAGGGGGCCAGGGAACTTGCCTCCCTCTGCGAGGGAGGTGGCCCGAAGGGCCGGAGGGAGAGAAGCTGCCGGGAAAATCCCTTTTCAGGGTTGACGGTGGTTCCTTTAAATCGCGCCGCTCGACGCGCCGATGGTGCTGTAGGACTGGTAGATGGGCACGATGACCGCGGCCACGACGCCGCCGACCACAAGACCCATAACAACGATCATAACGGGCTCCAGCAGGGTGACAAGGCGCTTGGTCGCCATCTCGGCCTCATAGTCGAGCGTCTCGCTGATGGTCGCCAGCAGGCTGTCCAGCTTGCCGGTCTCCTCGCCGACAGCGACGGAGGAGGAAAGCTTCACTTCAAAACCGTCGATGCCCGCAATCGCCTCCGACAGGCTGTGGCCTGCGCGGATGCTGTCCAGCGCGTCACCGAACTGGCTCTCGATCCAGCGGTTGCCGATGGCGTCGCGTGCTGCGGCCAGTGTCGTGATGATGGGCACGCCGCTGCCGTACAGGTTGGACAGCGTGCTGGCAAAGCGTGCCGTGCAGATCTTGCGGTTCAGCACGCCGACCACCGGCGCGTGCAGGATGAAGCGGTCCCACTGGCGGCGGACCTTCGGCTGCGCCAGCAGGAGCTTGCCGCCAAAGACGATGAGCGCCGCCACGACGAGCAGCACCGGCCAGTTGGCACCGACAAAGTCGCTGACGTCAAACAGCAGCTGGGTCAGGAACGGCAGGGCCTCCATCTGGTCAAACATCGGTTTGAACTGCGGCAGAACAAAGGTCATCAAAATCGCAATAACGCCGACGATGAGCACGGACAGGATAATGGGGTACATCATGCTGTTGCCGACCTGCTGGTTCATCTTGTGCTCACGCTCATAGTAGGTCGCCATGCGGGCGCAGGCGTGGTCGATGCTGCCGGTGCCCTCGGCGCTGCGGATCATGGCCAGCAGCAGGGTGGGGAACGCGGGTGCGCAGGACTCCATCGCATCGGACAGCGGCACGCCCTTGCGCAGCTCGCTCAGGATGGCCTCGTACAGGGCCTTCTGGCGGGCGTCGATGGTGCGCTCGTCCGCCATGATGCGGAACGCACGCACCAGCGGCACACCGGCGGTCAGCAGGGTGCCCAGGTTGCGGCAGAAATCCGCCAGCACAGCGGTTTTCAGCGGGCGGAACGTCGCGTGGGCCTTCTGGGCCTCCTGCGCGTCGGTCATGTACAGGCCGTCATTGCGCAGCTTGGCGTAGAGCGCCTCCTCGCTGGGGGCCTCAAGCAGTCCGCGGACGGTCTTGCCCTTCTCATTGGTGGCAGTATAACGAAAACGTGGCATGAGGGAGATTCCTCCGAAAACAGGTTAAAAACTTTCAGATTGTCGAAAAACTCTTGTAGGGGCGAGCATTGCTCGCCCGCGCCCGTTTGCTTTGTAAGAAAACCACCCCGGAAAAAGCGTTGCTGCGGTAAGTTGACGGGCGACCAATGGTCGCCCCTACACACGCAATAAGGCAAGAATGCAATTTTTTGACGGTCTGAACTTCACAAAAACGCGCAGTACCATTCCAAAACGGGCCCGCCAAACAGCATCGCGATCACGATGCCCGCACACAGAAACGGGCCGAAGGCGAAGTGGTCCTTTTTCCCTGCCTTTTTGGCGGCCAGCAGGTATATGCCGTACACGCCGCCAAAAACAATGCCGAAAAACATCGCCAGCAGCGTATTCTGCCACCCCAGGAACAGCCCGGCGGCTGCCATCAGCTTGATGTCGCCGCCGCCGAACGCGCCGTCGATGACAAGGCAGAGCAGAAACATCGGCACACTGACGCAGAGCGCACCGATGATGTGCGGCAGCCAGTCGGCAGGGGAGAGCAGCACGCTCACCGCGCCGCAGACCGCCAGCGCCAGATTCAGCCGGTCCGGGATGGTCTGCGTCTCGGCATCAATGAGTGAAACGCTCAGCAAGATCCCGCAGACCGCCAGCGCCAGCAGCGCGGCCCAGCTCATGCCGAACAGCCCGCCCGGCAGGGCGTAGGCAGCGCCGTACCGCCAAGTGCAGCCCAGCGCCAGCACGCCGCCCAAAAGCTCCACCAGCAGGTATCGCGCCGGAATGTGCGCACCGCAGTGGCGGCACCGCCCGCGCAAGAATAACCAGCTGAACACAGGCACTAAGTCCGGCGCACCCAGCGTGTGGCCGCACTGCGGGCATACGCTGCGGCCCTTCAGCGGGTCCATGCCCCGCGGCAGCCGCCACGCGACGACGTTCATAAAGCTGAACAGCGCCGCGCCCAGCAGAAAACGAATGAGTCCCAACAGAAGCTCAAGCAGCAGCATGGCCCACCCCCGCGCCGTATTGAAGCCGGTCCTCCGCACGGAAAACGCGGTAACCGCCGTCGGCATCATAGATGGCGTACATGCCGTTCTCCTGATACAGGAGCCGCTGCACGGTGTAGCCGTTCGGGTCGATCTGCAAAAGCGTCACTGTGCCGGGCAGTGAGCCCAGCGTGCGGATTTCCTCGGCGATGCCGTCCGCAAAGCCGTCCGCGCTTGTCTGGTCGGCGAACGTCTGCCCGGCGGAGTAGCACTGGGCAGACACGGCACTGGCCGCCAGCCGCGCAGCCTTGACCTGAGCCAGGGCCTCCCGCGCACGGGCCTGATAGCGCAGCTCCGCCGCGCCGGTCACAATAGTATACAGGACAGCGCCCAGCGCCAGCAGTACGGCGAGCTTTTCCGCAAACGCAGCTTTGGCCCAGCGCTCCCCGGTATGGCGCAGCCATGCGCCCAGTCGTGCTGCCAGCATTGTTACACATCCTCTACCATATAATAACACGCTATTTAGTATACCGTGCCGGGCCTGTATTTGCAAGAAATTTCGCGAAAAAAAACTCTGTTTTTTGTTCAAAGATAACGGAAATTATGGCGAAATCGTGCACAACTTGCCGCTGACCCACTATATTTGGTGTAAATTTGCTGAAATCTCGCAGGCTTTGTTGCGAAAACGTCACATTTCGAGTATAATAACAATATATATAATCTGGTATTGTGTCTAATTGTAACCTTTCACCGGAGAAACGACGGGAGCATCTATGGTGCAGTACAATAAAAATATAAAAAACAAAAAGAAAGGCTTTACGCTGGTGGAGCTGATGGTCGTTCTGGCTATCACGGCCATTCTGGCTGCGCTGGTCGGCGGCGGGCTGATCGCCTACACGCGGCTGGCCCGGTTTGAAAAGAACGAGGCCAACGCCCGCACGCTGTTCCAGACGGCGCAGATCTCCCTGACCCGGATGGAGACGGCGGGGGAGCTGGATGCGTTCCGCCGGCAGGTCATGGAGGAGGGCAGCACGGGCGACCACTTCCAGAACGACGTCACTGTGACCGACGCGGACGGCAATACCCTTGTGAGCCGCACCAAGACCGAACTGAACCAGAACGTGGCCGCGCTCTACTATGACCGCACGGGCGCTGCCGCGGGCAACCATAACGCGCTGGTCAAGGAGCTGCTGGGCGATTACATCTACGACGCCTCGCTGCTGAATGCCTCGATCTGCGTCGAGATCGACGTGCAGAGCGGGCAGGTCTACTCGGTCTTTTACGATACAAATTCCAGCAAGCTGCGCTTTAATGAAGCCGGTGCTACGAATATTTATGACCGCAGCTATGACCACCGCCGCAATGACACCCTTGTCGGCTACTACTCTGCCGAGGACCGCGTCAACGTTGTGCAGCTGGTGCAGACGAAGCTGAAGGTCAAGAATCCCCGCCTGACGAACGGCGAGACGCTGACCCTGAGCTGGAGCGGCAACTCCAGCCTCGGCGATCTGGACACCTCCTACACGGCCACGGCCTACGCAGCCGGGGACACCGGCGACAACCGGAAACCGCTGTTTACCATCACGATCAAGCGCGACACCGCGGGTGCGGCGGATGATAACAAGCAGGTCATCACCAAGATGCCTGTTACGATTTATACGTATGATAATACGGGCAATCAGACGGAAACCAAGAAAGAACTCTACTTCCCGTTAAGCTACAACAAGGGCAGCTTTGTGCTGACGCTGGACGCCATGGCGGACGCGGCGCTGCTGCGTGCGTGTGAGAACGACGCTGACGTTGCCGCCACGAGCCTGTACAGCATCACCCGCCTGCTGAACGACCCGCAGGACATCTACATTGCCATGCGCGCCGAGCCGCGGGAGAACTACAGCGACACCTACACAGCCAGCAAAGAGGAGCCGACGAACGAGGAAAACACCCTGCTGGCCAAGGTCGATACGGCGGACAAAGCCTACCTGAAATACTTCCGCCATCTGTACAATCTGCGTTGGTCCGCGGATTGGAAGAATGCCGGCGAGGGCACCTACATGCTGACCCCCCAGGCCAGCAACAGCACCGGCCTGAACTGGACGGGCGGTGGCGTCACGGTCTACTGCGCCGCGGGCGCATGGCCTCCTGTGGCCAAGGTGCCGTCCCTCAATGACCCTGTCGCCTGGCCGACGATCCCGGAGCTGGGTGAAAAAATCGAACTTACGAGCAAAAAAGCGGGTCTTACAACCCAAACGACCCGTGTGCCCATCCTCAATCTGCAATTGAGCAGCAAGTCGGTTGCAAAAACCGGCAGGGAAGGGCAGGACGAGCTGGCCGACCACTATGTCGGCCTTATCGGCGAGAACAAGGGCAAAATTTCTTACATCACACTGCGCGACCCGGACATTCAGGTCAACGTCAAGATCGAGACCGTCGCCGCCGGTGCGCTGCCGAACGAAAACCAGCTCAAGCTGACTGCAACCAAATTCGTCACGGCGCTGGCGAAGGACGACGAGAACTGGCGCGATGTTCGCGCCGTCGGCGCACTCTGCGGCGTCAACACCGGCACGCTGGAAAACTGCGCCCTGACCCGCGGCACGAACTCCTCGACCAGTGCGCTGGTGGCCGCGGCGCTGACGTTTGACAACAAAACCACCGCAACGCAGCGCAAAGCGCAGACGCAAAACGATGGCAGCAAAAGCTATACCTATTATACAGACGAGCCGCGCGGCATTGGCGGTCTCGTCGGCGTTGCCATACCCAAAACAACGGATTCCGTCATGCAGAATCTGACCGTCGCGTCGGACGTGACGGTGGCGGGTCTGCTTGTGGACGAGGACACGCAATCCGTTACAAAGACCACAGCGGCAGACCAGCAGGCCGAGAAGGCCCGCTACGCTGCCGCGGCAGCCGGGCCGGGTGAAAAGAACTCCCTCTGGCGCAGCGTCGGCGTGGGCGGCGTGTTCGGCACGGTGGACGCCGCGAAGATGCAGACGACAGACAAGACGAACATCGTCAACAACGGCTTTGTGACCGGCAACGGCTTTACGGGCGGCATCGTCGGCAACCTGTTTACGACAGGCACAAATATCAGCGCGCCGAGCCTGACGGGCCTGAGGAACAACGGCACGGTCAGCGCGGGCGCCAACTATAAGGGCGATACCAAGGGCAATGCGCGCAGCCTGGTGCTGGGGCAGTTCTTCGGCGGCATTGCGGGCTACGGCAGGGGCGTGACCCTGCAAGGCTGCGAAAGCGTGACCCGCAGCGACCTGACCGAGACCCAGCTCAAGAAGCAGGTCAAGGCAGGCTTCGACACAACCGGGACATTGACCGACGCCAGCCCCCTCAAGGGTGATTTCGTCGGCGGCCTTGTCGGCTACGGCAAGGATATTATGCTGGACAACTGCAAGACCGGCAAGGGCTACGTACTCGGCAGCCGGTTTGTGGGCGGTCTGGCCGGTGGCTTTACCGGCAGCGGCGTACAACAGAACGATACGAACAGCAGTGACGTCTTTGGCAACCGCTACGTCGGCGGCATCGTGTCGGTCAACGGCAGCAACAGCCAAATCAGCGGCATGACCAATACGGGTCTGGTCGCGGCCTTTGGAAAGAACGCGGCCTACGTCGGCGGCATCGTCGGCGTCAATGATGCCGACTGGGGCGGCAGTCAAGACCCGAAAGCCACAGCCACCGTGCAGAACTGCGCCAACCGTATGTCCGGCGACAACGCCACCGACACCCGCCGCATCAACCTGTTAAAGGAGCTGAGCCGCTCCGCGGGTGAGTACGCCGACTACGCCGACTACGTCGGCGGCATCGCAGGCTACAACGGCAAAAAAGGCGTTGTGACGTGGGATAAGAGCGGCACCCCGACGCTGGGTGCCATCCTGTACGGCAACAACTACGTGGGCGGCGTGGCCGGCTATAACGATGTAAATGCGAAAATCTCCAATACCTCCGGCCAGAAGCTGACGATCAGCGGCCAGATCGTGGCGGCGGGCAAGGCTGTCGGCGGCATGATCGGCCTGAACTGCGCGCCGGAACTGCCCTCCGCCACTGTGAAGGTCAGCCGCGTGGCGGGTCAGCAGCTTGTCGGCGGCGTCATCGGCGCCAACCTGCCGGTGGGCGGCTTCACCGTGACGGGTGGCGCGTTTAACACAGATGTGGCCTCGGGCCGCGTCGAGGCCGACGCCGTCGCGGGCGGCATCATCGGCTACAACCGTCTGCTGGCGGCCAAGCCCACGGGCGGCACGCTGGAGGCGCTGCTGCCGACGATTAACGAGAGCACCGGCGTGCTGACAGACAGCACCGACGCGGATACGGCGGACGGTGAGGTCATCCTGACCGGTTTCTGGAACAAGCTCAACCTGCAGGCCGACATCTACGTCGGCGGCATCGTCGGCGCAAACGACGCCGACACGAAGCTGACGATTCAAAAAGCAACCAACGGCGCAACGCAGAACGCCCTGTCCGTCGGCGGCCTGAACCCGTCCAACAACGGCGCGTTTAAAAACGGCGTATCGCTGAACGCGCTGGCCGATGGCCGCTATTACTTTGACACCCCGCGCGGCGCACTGGCGGGCGGTATCATCGGCTATGCCACACCCAACACAACGCTGAAAGACTGCACAAACTACGGCACAGTGGCTCACAAGTGCGCCGCGGGCGGCTTTGCGGGCTGGAACGAGGGCACGATCACCGGCGGCAGCATGGCGGCGTCCCTCGGCAACCGTGAAACCGGGTATACCTATCTGGGCGGCGTTGCGGGCGTCAACGGCGGTCTTATTCAGTCTGCCTACCCGGCGCAGGGCTGTGCCGTGCGCGGCGACAGCTATGTCGGCGGCATTGCGGGCGTCAACCTGGGCGGTGATGCTGCGGCAAGCAAGGGCCTCATCATCTGCACAGAGAACAACAGCACTGTCACGGTGGAGGCCAACCAGTATGCGGGCGGCGTGGCCGGTGCCAACGTCGGCAGCATTTCGCTGTCCGGCCAGCTGCAAAGCAGTGTCACAGCCACCGATTATGCGGGCGGCGTGGCCGGTATCAATACGAAGAACGGCATATATACAGGCCGCATTTACGGCGCTAAAAACACCAACGGCGCGGTCAGGGGCAGCGTCATTGCCGCCAACTACGCGGGCGGCGTGGCCGGTACGAACCGTGCCGAAATCACCCGTGTGGAGAACCGTGCCTCGGTGCGCGCCAGCACAAAATATGCGGGCGGTATTGCGGGCGAGAACAACGCGGGCGGCACGATCAGCTATTGCAGCCATGCGTCCGGCAATGCCGGCGCGGTCTACGCCACCAACGGCGAGGCGGGCGGCATCGCGGGCAATAATAATAAAAACGCGCTGATTGAGAATGTGCAGGTCCGCGCCGACGTCACCGCGGCCAACGGCACGGCGGGCGGCGTCACGGCCACGAACTTCGGCACCATCGGTCAGGAGACCGGGCCGGAAGATAACAGCAGCGTAAGCGGCTGCACGATCACCGGTACATCGGAGAGCATCGGCGCCATTGCGGCGTACAACAGCGCGAACGCGACCATCCGCAATGTGAAGCTGGCGGAAAACGCCAACGTGCGGTTCAGCACCCCGGCAGTCACGATTGGCGGCCTTGCGGGCATGAACGAGGGCGCCGTCACCGGCTGTCAGGTCGGAAACGGCGCGCTGGCGCTGGACGCCGGTCTGCGCGCGGGCACCAATACCGTCACGCTGGGCGGCGCGGTGGGCCGCACCACGGCGGACGGCAAGGTCAGCGAAACCAACGTTCTGCTGGACCTTACACAAAATCTTGATAAATATACAAATTTGGGCGGCGTCGCAGGCCAGAACGACGGTACCCTGGATCAGTGTACCTATTCCGGCACGATGGGCGGCAACGCGGACACGGACGGCCTTGTCTCCGTCGGTGCACGCAGCACCGGCAGCACGGTGGGCGGCATTGCCGGTCTGAACAACAGCACAATCACCGGCTGTGAGGTCAAATACATCAAACTGCAGGTCAGCGGTATCAGCAACATCACCACGACCCAGACCGCAGACGAAAAGCTCGCCAGTGCCAGCCATGTGGGCGGCATTGCGGGCCGCAACAATGACGAAATCGCCAACAGCTATGTCGCCACCGAGCGCAGCAACGGCGCGGGCAGCATCATCACGGCGCGTTACGGCTTTGTGGGCGGCGTCGCGGGCTCCAACAACGGCACTATCAAGGGCAGCGGCAGCAAAAAAGCGCTGGTCAGCGACGACACAACAAAACTTGCCCTTGTTGCACAGGTTGAAAAATGGCTGGGTGCGGAAGATGCCAATGCCGGCATCAACAGCATGGCGGCAGAGCTGACCACAGGCACGACCTACGCGGGTCTTATGGGCGTTGACACTGTGTCTAAAGAAGGCTACGGCTATGGGCATGTCTACAGCCAAAGCGGTCTGGAAGCCAATGATCTGCTTGTCGCCCTGCGCGGCAGCAACAACAGCGAGACCGTCCGTGCCGCCGGTTATCTGGGCGGCCTGGCAGGCTTTAACTCTCTCCGCGGTACAATTGACACTTCCGCCACCGGCCAGTGGTTTGTCTATTCTGACAATGCGACAACGGCATCCACCGTCGGCGGTATTGTCGGCCAGAACGAATCCAACGTCACAGACAAAAGCGTGCTGGACACTGTGGTAAACTGTGCCGCTGTGCGCCGGTTTACGCGCGTGTTTGATGGGGCTAAGAACAAGGACGATACAGACAATGAAAACATTTACAAGAGCGAAAATCGTGTTGTTGTCCATGTGGGCGGTGTCATTGGCCAGCAGCAGAACCGCAGCGATGACCGGTGGTCTGTCAGCAAGGTAGTCAACTGCGGCAGTGTGTTCAACAGCCGCTCGGCCAATGTGGGCGGCGTGATCGCCTATTGGCTGGACTACGGCGGAACCGTGCAGAAATGCTTCAATTTTGGCAAAATCACAACAAACACGAACGACAAAAACAGCGGTTACGGTGCAGTCGGCGGTATTGTCGGCTTTATTGACCAGCCTATTTCCGGCGGCACCACAAATGTGCTTTCCTGCCGTAACTACGGTCAGATTTGGTATAAATCAAACGGCGCAAATGACTGCGCGGGCATTATCGGTAAAATCGAGATGAAGAAGCACACCGATATTATGACGCTGAACATCATCGACTGCGTCAATAGCGGTGCAATCAAGGCAGTGTCGCAGGCAGTCGGCATTTTGGCATGGATCGGCCCATACAACAAGGGGAACATTGATAATGTTACGGTAAATATTGACCGCTGCCGAAACCTTAATACAGACTTTACGTGTGGCGGAGTGTATGACAGGAGAGTCGGCATTGTCGGCAGCCGCGGCAATGGCTCTGGGTCGAAAGAAGCAACCAATGTCACAAACTGCTTTGCCACGGTTGGTACAGGTTGGTATCCTATTGCCTATTTGCGCCAGAGTTACGAGAATGTCACCGGCCACGGCAACTATTATATTGAAAATTCCAGCGGTGAAGGTAAGAGCTTCTATAAAAAGGATGAGCGTAGACTGACCGCAGAAAAACCGAGCAGTACAACAGGTAACTGGCAGAAAGCGGATGAGCAAGGAAGTGACAAGGCCTACAAGGAGACATATTGGAATCCGTCCTCGGAAAAAGTAAAAGCACACCGTCTGTACATAGGCTATAACAACGATGATAAAACCTATCCTTATATTGCGTTCCTGCCCACTTTGGCAGAGGATGGGAACGGTGCAGTGTACAGTCTGTGGTGGATTCGCGGCCGTGGTGCTACGGTGGAATGGGGTGCCCAACCAAACTCTGCCTATATCAAGACCGACGGTAAGAAAGCCTACATTTTCGATGATACCGGCGCGGGCGATGATACCAATCCCGGCAACCAGAGAGCGCCTGTGATGCTGCAATTCGGCGAAGCCGCGAACAGTACGAAATCGGACGTTGATATTACCGACATCACCGACGAGGTCATCCAGAACTACTATAAGTACGTGCTGGACAGCACCAAGCCCGCCCAGCCGGGAAAAATCCACGTCAAGGCCAGCCAGGTGCAGGACGCGGACAACAACGTCTATGGCCGCTACGAGGTCACGTGGGAAGCGCCTACCGATACGGACGCCAGCCCCGCCGCTTACTACCGTGTTGAAATTCTGCCCTGCAACGATGCGGGTACTGTCGCATCGGATGCAGTTCCCTATCTGAAAGCGGACGTCTACCAGCGCAGCTATACCTTTGTGGCTGATAAAGCATGGACGGGTAACTTCGTCGTGCGTGTAACGCCCTACAATATCAACAACGACTCGAGTCTGGCTGATAACTTCAACACCAGCGCCGTGCAGACCTTTATGCACGCCCTGCCTACACCGGAGATTGAGTTCTGGCTGGTCAAACGCGAGAACGGCGGCTTTGACTGGAATCAGTGCCAGACGCCGGATGAAAAATCGAGAGAATTCAATTATGAGGTTGTCGCGGTGCTGAAAAACTACACCGAATACCCGACAGACGAGGCTTGGACCGTCAAGCTGACCGATGGAAAGCATCCTTATTATTTCAGCAGCCAGAATGGCAAACAGTACATCCGCCTGACCCAAAATTTGGAACGCACTTTGACGCTTACGGCGTTGGCAACCCCGGACAACAGCAGCAGTACAAAGTATCTGCGCTCGGCCCAGTACAAGTCAGAGACCTATCTCCCGTCCCAGTGGCGAGACAATCCGGGTTCTGCCAAGGACGAGGACGGTCTGCCGCTTGGCACGCTGAAACAGGACGGCAACACGGAGTTTGTGACCTACACCGGCCAGACAGCGGAGAGCTTTGAAGCAACCGTGAAGTTCAGCTTTACCCCGAGGGTCAAGAGCAACAGCAGCGAGCACGGCAGCCCGACCTACCGCGTCATGCTGCTGGCAAAATATCTGGGCAATGACGAAGTCAACGGCGTATCTTTGAACGGCCAGTACATCACGCTGGCCGCGCGGGAAAGCATTGTGACAGAGTCTCCCGTCACCTTCAACCTGAACAGCCTGCCGTCGGATGCCATGACGAACTACACCGACTTCCTTGTTGTCGCGGTGCCCGTCACCAGCGGCAAGGGCGATATGAAGTATCGCTGGGATGCCACGGCGGACGAAGTGTCCGCAGCCATCGCCAGCCATGCAAACGACACCAGCAAAGAAATCTGGTGGAAGAACGGCTATGAGATCGTCCGCACGGGCGAGCACAGCTATACCTATGCCCATCTGACGCCGCTCTGCTTCTCCGACGTGAGCCGCACCGATGACGAGGAATGGGCTATACAGGCCACGCAGACGACCCCGCAGATCATCTTCAAGCAGCTGAACCTGAATGTCCTGAAAGCCCCGACACTGGGCAAAAACACCGAAGGAAAAGTTGACGAGAAAACCAACGAGTTGACCTATACGTTCAACTGGACGCAAGAGGACATGGGCGCGAAAACGCCGACCTACAGCATCAAGCTCTACGGCCTGTTGACGGACGAGGACGGCAATGTGACCGGTCAGGAGCAAATTGCGCTGAAGGACGGCGTAAATCTGGCCGATAAGGTTCAGAACAGCGGAAACAGCTTTACCCTGCCTGTCAACGTAGATACCATGCTGGCCAACGGCAGCGACAGCTGGCGCTATGACAAGGTCCGGCTCGAGGTCACCCGCGTGGCGGCAGCCGACACCAAGGAAATCGGCGCGTCCGCTGTGGCGGATTACAGCGTTAAGCAGCGCCTGCCCGGCATCAGCGCGCCGAGCTCCATCACCCGCGTCAACGGCGAGACCGACAACGCGGATGCCCTGCTCTACACGGTCAGCTGGTCGCCGTCCGACGACGAGCGCATTGACCACTATGACCTGTGCGTCGTCGATGCCGGCGGCAATACTGTGCTGACGCTGCCCACCACGGACAACGTCGGCAGCCTGACGCTGGATCTGGAGCAGTATCAGGGCAAGACATTGCGCTTTCGCGTCATTGCCCGCCGCAAGGCTGGTAGCGATACCTGCTTTGACGGCCCGGACGGCGCGTTGAGCCAGTCCGAGACCATCGTCAGCCGCGCCGCTGCGCCCAAGGTTACGGCCAGCAGCTTTGCGCCCGCCAGCCCGAATCAGGAGACGTTCCTGAACGACCTCAAGCTCAACATGACGCTGGACGCAGCCGCACAGGGCAATGTCTACTTTACCGGTTATATCTTCAGCGACGAGGACAATTACAATACAATTGCTAATCTGGCCAAGGCTTGGCAGGGCGAAGGCACCGGACAGGCCAAGTATGAGGCCCAGCAGGAGTTGACCAAAAAACTGGACGAGATGCTGAACAATGGCGACGCCGAGCTGGTCATCCCGAAGGACAGCCGCACGGTGGGCGGGAGCGCCAGCGTCAACGACAAAACCGCCAGCTATACCTTTGTGCCCGACGGCAACGGCTTTACGCTGACGCCCGACCATGCAAAACAATACCTGCTGCCCGCGGTGCGCGTTATGCCCACCGACGGCACGACAGCGTCGAACTGGTTCTACATCCTGCAGCAGGATGCCGCAGCGGCACAGCTGCCGGCCATCACGCTGGACGCCCCCGTGGACGAACCGGAACGCGCACTTGGCAATGCCGTTTACCCGCAGGAAGTCAACCTGTACAGCGACCCCGAGTGTAAGAGCAATCGCGGTACGACTCCGCTGGAGCTGCGCCGCTTTACGGTGGAGTGGACCGCGGTGAACAAGTACACCCAGGCCGACGACACGGTGCGCAACCTGACCGACAGCTATACCTTTACCGTCACGCCGCTGGATAGTACGAAGAAACAGCCTTACAGCATTACGGTGACGACCTACGACAGGGACAAGACGGACGCCGACGGCACGATTCACCCGCGCGGTGAAATCAAGACCGTCACCAAGACTATTGGTGATAAAAAAACCAACATCGACCCGACCAACGACGTAAATGAGGCTGGCGAAGTCACCCGCATCTGGTACGACCTGAGCGTTGAGCCTGTGACCGACGAGAACGGCAACGAGACAGTCTGGAAATCGCAACCCTATGACGTCACCGGCACGGTGGAAAAGGACGGCGGTACGCTGTACTACAAGGCACAGACGGTTCCCATGCTGGAACTGGTGCAGGAGGACGGCGCCGAGCCTGTTTACCGCATCACCCTGCCCGAGCTGCAGGAAAAGGTGCAGGACGATTCGCTCGAGCTGCAAAAGTTCACCGCAAGTGTGATGCTGCAGACGCTGGCGCATTCGGATAACAAGGGTAAGACCGTCGAATCCGGCATGGTCAAGGTCTCCGTCAACGAGACGAACACCGCCGATGCGGCGGAGGATGCCCAGAGTATGGATTTCGCGGAGAGCGTCGCGCCCGCCGAGACTACAGAAAGCACGGCGGCGGAAAGCGCCCCCGCAAGCGTGCCCCCGGTCCTGATGCGGGCCCGTGCGGCACTGCCCATGGCGACCCCGGAGACCGCCGCTGCCCCGGATGAGACGGACGCGACGGAAACCGCGCCCTCGAAACAGACGGAAACAAGCGACGCATCGTAATTTTATTTCAGGAAAGAAGGTGGCATTATGCACCGCAGGGCACGCAGCATTCTGCGCGGGGAGCAGGGACTTTCGATGATACTGGTCCTCTGCATCGGCGCGCTGTTTGTGGCGCTGTCGGCAGCGCTGGTCTATGCGGCCTCCGTGCTGACGGCCAATGCCAACCGCCAGCTGCTGGAACAGGAAGCCTACCAGCTGGCAACCAGCTTTTCCGACGTGCTGGAAGGGGAGCTGAACGACTATGACCCAAATGACCGCGACAGCAAGACATTTGCTGGGTTCGTCAACAATGAATTTATGTTCTCGGTGAGCTACGGCAAGGACATCTATGATTTGGAATCCCAGCCATTCGTGTTTGAGTTAATGCAGGGCTCCACCGCGGCGGCAGATGGTGCTGATTTTATCACAATCACATTACGTCGCCGCCCGGGCGAGGATGTAGATGATTTGAACCTAGGCGGACAGGGACAGTATGTTACGACAGACAAAGAATGGCAATCATTCCTGAGAGACTGGCAAAGCACGGACTATAAAGTAATAGATTTGCAACTGGATGTAACTGTTACAGCGAAGAAGGGGGGAGAACAATTCTCCTTTACACGAGTGTATGACAGACACATCCATTACCCGATTGATTACTATACGATAGACGGGCAAACAGCTCATTATAATTGGACTCCTGGCACGAACCAGTTTACAGTCCCCGGTGGTTCACCACTTGTCATTGATAAAGATGACACAACGGTTCATACAATTGTGCCGCACTATGATACGCGGCAGCAGGACAAAACGACCATTACCTACACCCGCGGTGTTAAACAAAACGCCAGCAAAACACAGGAGTGACCCGCTATGAAACACATTTTCAAAAATCGGCAAGGGGAAACGATTGTGGAAGTGCTTGTGTCGTTCCTGCTGCTGCTGATTTTTACGTCGATGTTCGTCGTTTCGCTGCGGTACGCCCGCGCCATGTCCCAAAAGGCCGAAACGCTGCGGGAGACAGCCTATGAACTCTGCGCAAAGTTATACGGGCCTAATGACAAAGAGCCGACATGGAACGATGACGGCGCGGCGCAGGATATGACGTTCGGCAACAATGACTTCACGGTTAAAGGTGTGCAGCTACAAAGCACAACGCCAGAAGTGAAAGTGAGCCAAAACGGCACAGAAAAGACTGAGAAATACGTGTTCCACCGTTACTGCAACAAGGAGGAAGAAGGGACGACCAACCCATGAAGCAGCGTTTGAAAAACCAGAACGGCACAACGCTGGTGGAGCTGATCGTCTGCATGGTGCTGCTGTCGCTCTTTACGCTGGCGGCGGTCACGCTGATACAGCCCAGTGCGCAGGCGTACATGGACATCCAGCAGCAGACCCGCGCGCAAAATCTGGCCGATGCGCTCATTGAGACGATCCGCGGCGAGGTGCTCGAGGCGAACGGCTATATCCGCTTCACCGACGGCGCGACAATCCCCAATGATACTGATAAAGATAAAGGATATGACAGCATATTTAAAGAAAAAACAGGGGTGAGTGACGGTACAGCACTGGAATTTAGTGTTTATCCCAATCACATCGAATTGATTGATAAAGACTATGTACCGCCATTAACAAAAAGTGACGGGACACAACTGCTGAAACAGGAACAGGCAAATGCGCTGAACGGCTACCTGCACATGCGGTTTTATCAGCAGAGTGGTACAGATAACAGCCCGCAGCACACTGCAACAGATGAAAATACCAAACAAGTGACGCAGAAATACGTTGCTTACGCCTATACGACGGCGTACCCCAAGGACGCTTACATGGGGTTGTACATCAAAGACTTGCACTTTTATGCTCGCAGTTATCAAAAACCCAAAAATGGAAGTAAATATGCGCGTGTTACCGCAATTACGGTAGTGCTGACGATAGCTAAAAAGGATGCAAACGGTCAGAGTGTGACGCTTTGTACGCAAAAAGCAATTATTGCACTGCCGGGCGAACCTGTGTATATTGAGAAACCCGGCACCTGGGACGGCAAGGCATCGTCGGAGTCGTGAGCGGTGCCCTCCGGGACGATTTTTGAAAAGTATATTACAATCCCGGCGGATGTACTGGACAAATTCAAATGGACTTGTTATACTTTAAAACATGAATACCTGTGTGCCGGACAAAATGCAGGAACGTCATGGGCATCAGAGCAGAGAGGATGACTAGGATGGCAACAATTGAAATCAAAATGCTGGGCGGCTTTGAGATCCGTGTGAACGGCAAGCCCGTGCTGGCACAGCTGGCGCAGTCCCGCAAGGCAACGGCGCTGGTGCAGTATCTCGTTTTGCGGCGCGGGGAGCGCGTCTCCCACAAGGTACTGACCGATACCTTGTGGGCAGGGGAGCGGTCCACCAACCCGGACATGGCCCTGCGCGCCATCTTGCATCGCTTCCGCCTTATGATCGACGCGGAGGGCCTGGATGAGATGAAGGACTGCATCGTGACCAGCCGCGGCTACTACCAGTGGAACCCCCATCTGGACTGCAGCGTGGATGTGTTTGAGGTCAACGACCTGTCGGAGCTGGCCCGCAAGGAGAGCGACGCCGAGAAGCGCAGCCGCATTTATGAACAGATCGTCAACCTGTATGACGGACGCCTGCTGCCGCAGTCTGCGTCCGAGCCGTGGGTCGAAAGCGTCAGCGTGCGTCTGCACGGGCAGTACCGCACAGCCATTTTAAACCTGCTGGAGCTCTGCAAAAAATGGGGTGAGAGCACCCGCATCGTTACGCTGTGTACCCGCGCACTGGAGCTGGACCCCTACGAGGAGCGCCTTTATCTGGAAAAGATCGTCGCGCTGGAGACGCTGGGCCGCCACGAGGAGGCGGAGGATCTGGCACGCCGCGGCAGCGCCATGGGCTGCCTGCATCATGCCATTGAGCCGGGCCGCGCAGGCTCTGCCTACCGCCAGATGCGCCAGGCAGACCGCAATATGGAGAGCGAGGTCTCCAAGCTGATCTCTGCTCTGCCGGATACCGAGGACACGGGGGCCTGTATCTGCGACTTTGAGACGTTCAAGGAAATTTACCGCGTACAGCGCGGCGTGCAGGTCCGCTACGGTCTGCAAGTATTCCTGGCGATCCTGACCGTGGCTCCCAGCCAGAACACCGATGCTGCCGAGACCGCTCTGATGGTGGAGCAGCTGGGCGATCTGATCCACACGAATCTGCGCCAGTGCGATGTGGCCGCCCGCTACACCGATATGCAGTATGTTGTTATGCTGAGCGGCAGCACCGCCGAGAGCGGCACCGGCCCGCTGGAGCGCATCAAGGCCGCGTTCTACCGCATCCCTGCCCATGGCCGTTACCTGTTGAGCTATAGCCTCTATGTTCCCGAGGCCAAGGCTGACAGCGGGCGCACCCGCCGCCGCAAAAAGACGGCGAAGAAGGAAAAATAAGTGAGCCGTTAAGCCGTACAGTGAAAGCTGTGCGGCTTTTTCATTACCCTGGCCCCCTCTGCGAGGGGGCTCCGCCCGCAGGCGGTGGGGGAGAGAACCTTGCGATAATCCGACATATTTTGGGCTATGGGAAGGTTCTCTCCCTCCGGCCCTGCGGGGCCACCTCCCTCGCAGAGGGAGGCAAGGGTCTGTTTTTTACACTTTCCACAATCTTTTGCCTAAAAATTTTTACAAAAAATCCGAAAAAACTGTTTAAATTTCCACAACAATGTGGTAAAGTAGTATCAAACAGGCGGGAGTGTTCAAAAATCACTGCGCCGCAATGAAATTCTACGCCGCAGGGCTGCCGGAAGCAGCCCCGGCGCGAAAAGAGGTTTGACGATCCATGGGCTACGCAAGCAAAGACATCCGCAACATTCTGGTGGCCGGCCACGCCGGCTGCGGCAAAACGACGCTGACCGAGGCACTGCTGTACATGAGCGGCGCTTCCGAGCGTATGGGCCGTGTCGAGGACGGCACCACCGCCAGCGACTTTGACCCTGAGGAGATCCGCCGCAAGGCATCGCTCAACTCGAGCGTTGTCCCCGTCGAGTACGAGGGCATCAAGTACAACCTGATCGACGCACCGGGTCTGTTTGACTTTGAGACCGGCGCTGCCGAGGGCATCATGGCCGCCGAGAGCGTGCTGATCTGTGTGTCCGGGCGTTCCGGCGTGACCGTCGGTGCCGAGAAGGCGTACCAGCTGGCGCTGAAAAACAACAAGGCGCGGATGATCTTTGTCACCAAGGCTGATTTGGAAAACGCCGACTACTTTAAGATCCTGGAGCAGATGAAGATCAAGTTCGGCCCCAGTGTCTGCCCCTGTGTCGTGCCCGTCCGTCTGGACGACGGCACCGTCGCCTACATCAACCTGTTCAGCCAGAAGGCCTTCAAATACGAAGGCGGCAAGCAGGTCCAGATCGACCTGCCCGACATCGGCCACCGCTTTGAGGGCCTGATCCAGGCCATGAGCGAGGCCATCGCCGAGACCGACGAGGCTTTGATGGAGAAGTTCTTCGAGGGTGAGGCTTTCACCACAGAGGAGATCGTCCAGGGCATGGCCTCCGGCGTGCGCAGCGGCCAGATCACGCCCGTGTTCTGCGGCTCTGCCGTCAACGCGCAGGCGCTGGATATGCTGCTCTACAACATGAACGTGCTGCTGCCCGGCGCGGACACCGCGTCCGCCGTGGGCGAGTCTGGCGGCGAGCCGGTGGAGATCACCGCCGACCCCGCCGCCCCGCTGTGCGCCTACGTCTTTAAGACTGTGGCCGACCCGTTTGTCGGCAAGCTGAGCTTTATTAAGGTGCTGTCCGGCAGGCTGACCGCGACGAGCAACGCCGTCAACGCCCGCACCGGCCAGCCGGAGCGCCTTGGCAAGACGCTGACCGTCTGCGGCAAAAAGCAGACCGACACGCCCGAAATCGCCGCCGGTGACATCGGCGCAGTTGCCAAGCTGGCCACCGCCAAGACCGGCGATACCCTGTGTGACCCCGCCCGCGTCGTGGCGCTGCCCGCACCTGTGTACCCCATCAGCAGCTACCGCATGGCCGTCAAGGTCGCCAAGAAGGGCGACGAGGGTAAGGTCGGCAGCGCGCTGGCCCGCCTGATCGAGGAGGACCCCGCCATCCGGTTTGCGGTTGACCCCGAGACGAAGCAGCAGATCATCAGCGGTCTGGGCACCCAGCATCTGGAGGTCGCGCTGGCCAAACTGAAGAATAAGTTCGGCGTCGAGATCACGCTCGAGAATCCGCGCGTGCCGTACCGTGAGTCCATCCGCAAGAGCTGCAAGGCGCAAGGCCGCCACAAGAAGCAGACCGGCGGCCACGGCCAGTTCGGCGACGTCTGGATCCAGTTCGAGCCCATCGAGGGCGAGGGCATCGAGTTTGCCGAGAACGTGTTCGGCGGCAGCGTGCCGAAGAACTTCTTCCCGGCAGTCGAGAAGGGCGTCCGTCAGGCCGCCGAGCACGGCGTGCTGGCCGGTTACCCGATGGTCGGCATGAAGGCCACGCTGCTGGACGGCAGCTACCACCCTGTTGATTCCAGCGAAATGGCGTTCATTATGGCCGCCAAACTCGCGTATAAGGCCGCCATCCCCGAGGCCGGCCCCGTCCTGCTTGAGCCCATCGGCGCATTGAAAGCCCACGTTCCCGCCGACAACACCGGCGATATTATGGGTGAGGTCACGAAGCGCCGCGGCCGCGTGCTGGGCATGAACCCCGATGACGACGGCCTGCAGGTCGTCGAGGCCGAGGTCCCTGTGGCCGAGATGCAGGACTTCACCACCTTCCTGCGCCAGCTGACCCAGGGCCGCGGCTACTTCACGTTCGAGTTCGTCCGGTATGAGACCCTGCCGCAGATGCTCGAGAACAAGGTCATCGAGCAGGCAAAGGCATTGGGCAACTTTGCGGATGAGGATTAAACGAGAAATGTTCTTTCTTTGCAAAGAAAGAACCAAAGAAATTCTAAACAAGTAAAATAAAAGCACCTGCTGACCGGTATGCGTGTGACCGGCCAGCAGGTGCTTTTTGGGTAAAATATGTAAAGCTTCTTTGCTTACTTTCTTCTCGAAGAAAGTAAGAGAAAAGGGAGTCTGCGGAAAGGTGCCAAAGCCCCTCAGGCCTCGCAGGCTCGGCCAGCTTCCCGCAATGCGAGGAGCCTTTTACAGCCTCCCCTCACAGGGGAGGTGGCCGAGCGCAGCGATGGCCGGAGGGGCTTTGGCCGTTACCCGTTAGCACCAGCCTTCCGGGAAGCGGCGGGCCGGGCATGCCCGGCCCCTACAGCGCAGCAAAATGAAAGCCCGCAGTCACCACCGTAGGGGGCGGCGTCCTCGACGCCCCGCACAGCAGCACGCTCCCCATCACGTGATCTTCAACGCCCGCTGCACGCG
>UMIM01033613.1_pt1 | contig 27284 bp, 21 predicted proteins | sample 1965831 | NCBI WGS metagenome assembly UMIM01 (sample SAMEA4836125, study PRJEB28245) | human gut metagenome | biome: gut microbiome; material: fecal sample | place: Denmark | collected 2008 | reverse complement strand
CTGCGGATTCCGTGCGGCAGGCGAGCGTCAGACGGCGTTCTACACCTACCGCGACCCGGCAATCGACCCCTCGATTGAGCGCGTGGCGCGTGCAGGCGAATGGCTCGGCAGCTTTGAGCCCGACGAGGCCGCCTTTGAGGGCTTTATCGTGAGCTGCGTGAGCGGCATGGACGCGCCGGTGAAGCCCTATGCGCTCACCAAGCGCCGCAACACGACCTACCTGGCCGGGCTCGATCCGCACGCACGCGAGGAGCGCCGCGCCCAGATGCTCGCCGCCACGCCCGGTGAGCTGCGCTCGCTCGGCGCCGACGTGACGCGCATTGCGGCCGTCTCGCCCTCCTGCGTCTTTGGCGGCCGAGACGTCATCGCCAAGAGCAACGCCGGCTTTAACGTCATCGACCTGCTGAGCTAACGCACAGTAAGCAAAACCACCACGAAGGTGCCTGTCCCCTTCGTGGTGGTTTGCGGCTGGTCGTTACTTGTGGAACGGATCGAGTTGCGCCTTCAGCGGATTGAGCTGATACAGACTCACAAAGCGCTCCTTGCGGGATGAAGACGTGTTGACCCAGCTGCCGTTGCAGACGTCGTACTTCGAATCCAGGCGAATCCACTCCTCCGGTTTATTCTTCTCGCTCTTATTACAGAAGTAACGCTGGTACTCGACCTCGTGCTCAAACTCAAACTCGTCGTCCGAATCACCATCGGCGTACTCGTCAACCGCCGTCAGATTGCCGTGCTCGTCGTAATAGAACTCCGCATACCCGTCGCGCGTGGAATCAATCCGGTCGAGCTTGCCGCCACTGTACGAGTAATTAACCGTGGAAAACGAACTCAGTGAACCGTAATCGTTGCCGTGCGTGTCATAGGCCACGGGCGAGATGCGCGAAATGTTTCCGTCCTTGTCGTACTCGTAGTTGAGCGTGAGCGTCCACCTCGTGCCCACGGTGTCACCCTGGCAGTCCGTCGTAAAGGACGTCACGCGGCCGCTGTCATATCCGTACGAATAGACGACCGTGCGAGGATTACCTGGGTTGACCTCGGTATCGGACACCAGGTTACCGCCCTCGTAGACATACGTACTCGAGCTCTCGCCGTAGCCCGCATTGGTCGTCTTGTTGACCAGGTTGCCGTCGGCATCGTAGGCGAACGTTGTGGAGGTCGATGCGTCACCAATGGCGGCGTCGCAATCGATACGCGTCAGGTTTCCGTCGGCGTCGTACGTGAACATGTTTTCATCTTCGTAGTCACCCGAGCGAACTTCCGCTATTTCCGAAATGCGATGCGACTCGTCGTGCTCGACGTCGTAGCCCATACCGCCACCCTGTTTGAGGTTGCTCGTATACCCCGTAACATAGCCGTCCTCGTCGCGCTCATTCTCATACGTGCTGCCGTGCACACCGTCTTCGTCGGTACCCTCGTAGGACACCGGCAGCCACAGCTCGTCAAGCTGTGTGTCCTTAATGCCGGCGATCTTCGTATCCTGCGGCAGGGCCAACGTGGCGAGCTTCTTTTTGCCCGAAAGATTGATGCTTTTAAGGTTTTCGGCATTTTTGAGGTCGAGCTTCTCGATGTTGTCGCAACCGTCCAGGTTAACGACGGTGACGTTACTCGCCGTGTTAAGCTCGACGGTCTTAAGGTCACCGCAGCCCGAGAGGTCCAGGTTGACGAGTTTGTCGTCGCCGGACTCCACTGTAACGATATTGGGGAACACCTTGCCCAGGCCCTGCGTCGATGCGATGCCGTCCAGCTCGACCGACGTCACCGCCTTGGCCTCGTCGCGTGAGATGCGGCCGTCACCGTTCGTGTCGTACTTGGTCGAGACAAGCGCACGCATGCCGCTGTCCGGGAAGGTTTTCTCGTCGATAGGCGTGGTCGCGATCTGGGTGAAGTAGAACAGCGCTCCCCCGCCAACACCCGCCGCCACGGCAAGCACCGCGGCAAGGGCGATGAGGGGCTTCTTGAAACGCTTGCGCTGCACGGGCACGTATTGCTGGGGAGCGGGCGTGGCAGGCTGGGGTTGCTGCGTGGCCGCGACCTGGTCGGATGCTACGGGCGCGCCGCATACGGGGCAAAAGAGGGCGTCGTCGACAAGCGGCGTGCCACACGAGCGACAAAACATGGCGAGCTCCTTTCGGTTCATTCCTTCCACCATGAAGGTAAACCCAAAAATGCAGCCCTTGTTGCGCAACATTCAGCCCAAGCAACCACAAAGGGGCGCAGTTCACAGGTGCCTTTGTGTTGGTTCGAACACTTGTTCTATACGTACACATGTTCTATAGTAGAGGTGCTTGCATCGGACTTAAATTGCAACTAGGATATAGTTGCAGAATGTGAGGCGGGATGACGCGGACCGATAAACTCATCGCCCAACTGCTTAGCTGCCCTTCGACGTATCGGTATACCGATTTTTTAAAAGTCATGGCTTCATATGGCTTTGAAATGGATAGCAAAGGCAAGACATCCGGATTGCGCGTTCGCTTCTACAGGCCATCAGATGGCAGGATGTTCGTAATGCACGCGCCTCATCCATCTGACGAATTGACAGCGGGGACCATTCGAAACATCGTTCGCTTTCTGCAAGATGTCGGAGGTAGTCATGAGTAACGTTTTGGCATACAAGGGTTATTTCGCCCCGGTCGAGTTCGATGCCGAACAGCATGTGCTAACAGGCATGGTCGCCGGCATTAGGGACGCAATCGTATTTGAAGGCTCCACGGCTGAAGAAGTGGAGCAATGCTTCCACGATGCCGTCGACGATTACCTTGAGTTTTGCGCCGAGAAGGGCAAGGAACCCGAGCGGGCTTTTAAGGGCTCGTTCAACGTAAGAACGGGCTCTGAGCTCCACAAGCAAGCAGCGCTGGCAGCGGCAAAGAAGGGTGAGTCACTCAATAAGTTTGTGACTGAGGCGATCGCTGCGGCGTTATAGCATTAACGCATAGGCCCAAACAACCACAAAGGGCGCAGTTCGCAGGCATATTTGCGGTGACTTTACTGCCCATATCGCGTTTACCCAGATAAAACCTGCCAAAATAAACCTGTCCCTTTTTGGTAGGTTTGGGAGAGAAGGTTGAGATGGACAAGGCTGAGATGCGGCGGGCGGTGATTGCTCGGCGCGATGCTCTTGATTTGGATGTTCGGACGGCGAAGTCTACTGTTGTATGCGCGCGGCTTGTTGAGCTGCTGGAGTCCAGCGGCGCTGCGGGCCAGCGCACCGTTGCCGTCTATGCCGCGATGGGTTCCGAGGTCAACCCTGCCGCGTTTGCCGCCGCGGCCGTCGCGCGTGGCTGTCGCGTAGCCTATCCGTGCATGCTCTCGGCAAGCGACGCCGCCGCATGCGGCCAGCGCATGTGCATGCGGGCAGTCTCTGCCGGCGATGCGTCCACGGCCCCGTTTATCGCTCATCCCACGCGGGCCTTCGCGGCTACGGACATCGACAGCAGCCGCTTTCCTATCGTGCCTGCCGAAGCACTCAACATGGTCGTCGTACCGCTCGTAGCCTTCGACCGCGCCGGCGCGCGCCTGGGCTACGGCGGAGGTTGCTACGACCGCTACCTGCCCACGCTTTCGGCAACATGCCAAATCGTCGGCATCGCCTTTGACGAACAGCGTGTCGACCACGTTACCACCGACGCCCACGATCTGTCGCTGCCCAACATCGTCAGCGCCTAGCCGCCGCTGTATCGCACCCGCAAAATGAGCGTGGAAAATCTCCCACTTTGAGCCCCCTTACGAGCCAAAAACGGGAGATTGTCCACGCTCATTCAACAAGCGTCCGAAAATCCACGCTCGTCCGTCCGATTTTCCACGCTCGTGCAGCCAAACGCCCTGCAACTGCCTCAGCACGCACGCGGCACGCCGGCGACCTTGAGCTTGCGATCGAGCTTTGTCGGATCCCTTAGATCATCCCAGCACAAGCGCACGATCTTGCAGTTATCAAGCAGCGAAAGCCTCGACTCGCGCTGGCGCTCATCGAACTGCGCCTTCGCGAGCTTGCCCTCCTCCGCCGCCTTCTCGCTTTTAACGAATCCGTCGAACTCCCCGATAATCAGCCGGTCGCCCACGCGCCACAAGTAGTCGACGCGATACGGTCGTCCCGGCTCAACCGGATCGAACAGCTCAACTTGCAGCTCCGGCGTCTGCCAGCCGCGCTCGATCATCAGGGCACGCGCCTTGGACTCGCCGCCGCTTTCCGACAGCCCATCGGCACATCGTGCAACCCTGCGCGCCGTCACAACGCCGCGACGATTCAGGCCAAGCTTGTCGACAGTCTCAACGAGATGCTCCTTCGACAAAAGTTGCTCATGGAGCGCCGAGTCCGCGATGATCAGTCCCTCGACAAACGATGCATCGACCAAGCAATCCGTAATCGTTTGATCGATATCGGTTACGGCGATATCCATCTGAGTGGCCCGTGTTTGACGAGCATAGCGATGACGAATGACCTGAGAGCCCGGCGTCGTCGATTGGGCTGGCATCGCGGCGATATGGATGTGCGTCAAATTGACATGCGAAACCGAAAGGCCATAGATAACAGCCGCCGTATAGGAGCAAAATGTCCAGTCGGGGTGCTTTTGCGCAAGCGCCCGCACCCGATGCAGATAACGCTGCCGAAACTTGAGCTCGGACCAGTATTCCGGACGCGCATACAGCCCCGGCATGACCGCTTCGAGACTTCCCGCCTCCGCCCGCCGCTCAATCTGCTTTGCCTCCGCCGCCGTGCGCGCGTACACGCAGCTCATCTGCTGTTCGCATGCTTTAATGTGGCTTGCAAGCCTTTGATTCGCCGTCATGTTTCCCATGTCGCCTCCCAAATCTTGGAACGGCGCAAACGTACCAGACGGTTTCATGCGAAGTCTGACCAAATGCCGTCCAGGCGCTGACCAAATGCTTGACGGTTTTGGGCGTTTTAGGCTGATGGCTTATATCTGCAGGTAGGGCGGTTGTCGAGAGGTCCCTGTCTCCACATTTTGAGACCTTGGTCCATCGGATTATCAGAAAGAAAAACCCGTCGAGATTCAAGACTACGCCAAATGCGACTTTGCCTCTGCACGCACCGTCGCTTAGCCGAGCCATCGGCATCTACATGCCTAAAAAATGAGCGTGGATAATCTCCCGTTTTGAGCCTAGTTTCAAACCAAAAGTGGGAGATTATCCACGCTCGATTTGTAAATGTCCGAAAATCCACGCTCGTCCGTCCGGATATCCACGCTCGTCACGCCGCCGGCACAGCAGCAGCCGTAGCCTAGTGCTCCTCGCCGGCGCGGGCTAGGTCGTAGGGCGTGGTCTGGTAGACGTAGTAGTTGAGCCAGTTGGTGTAGAACAGCTGAGCCTGGCTGCGCCAGACGTTACGCGGCTCGGCAGTGGGGTCGTCGTTTGGGAAGTAATGCGCCGGCACCTGAGGATTGAGGCCGCGCTTCACGTCGCGCTCGTACTCCAGGCGCAACGTGTCGGTATCGTACTCGGGATGGCCAAAGACAAAGAAGCGACGGCTGTCGGTCGACTTGACGATATACAGGCCCACCTCGTCGGACACGGCCACAACCTCAAGCTGCGGCTCGGCCTCCACATCCTCGCGGCGCACATCGGTGTTGCGCGAATGCACGGCATAGAAACGGTCGTCAAAGCCGCGGACCAGCGGGCTTTGCGGCTTCACCAGATAATGCTCGAACACACCGCTCGCCTTTGCCGGCAGATCGTACTTCTGGATACCGTAATGATGGTACAGACCTGCCTGTGCGCCCCAGCAAATGTGCAGCGTAGAGTGCACGTGCGTGGTGGACCAATCCATGATCTGGCAGAGCTCGGGCCAGTAGTCGACCTCCTCGAACGGCATCTGCTCCACCGGGGCGCCCGTGATGATCAGGCCGTCGTAGTGGATGTCGCGGATGTCGTCGAACGTGCGGTAGAACGTCTCCAGGTGGCCGGCGCTCACGTGCGTGGCCTCGTGCGTTTTGGTGCGCAGCAGGTCCACCTCCACCTGCAGTGGCGTGTTGGAGAGCTTGCGCATGATCTGCGTCTCGGTAGCGATCTTGGTGGGCATGAGGTTGAGGATGAGCACGCGCAGTGGACGGATGTCCTGGTGCAGCGCGCGGTACTCGGTCATGACAAAGATGTTCTCGCTCTCGAGCTGCGCGGCGGCAGGGAGGGCGTCGGGGATGCGAATGGGCATGGATGCTCCTTACGAGTCAGTTGCAGCTATGGTACAACGACCGGCCCCATCCGCGCGAGCACATCGCCCAGCGATGCCGTCAGCGGCCCAAATCACTCCAAAAGTAGAGATTAAGGCATGTCCCAAAAATCTACGGCACTTTAGCCTAGCAAAGTGGCATCAGGACGCTACAATGGTTCGACGCGAAAAACTCGGCCGAAAGGATACATATATGTACCAGACGCGTAAGATAGGTGTGGTCGGCCAGGGCCACGTAGGAGCACATGTCGCCAACAGCCTGCTCATGCAGGGCATTGCCGATGAGCTGTACCTGTGCGATATCAACGAGGCCAAGGTGACGTCCGAGGTCCAGGACCTGCGCGACTCCCTTTCGTTTGTCCCGTACAACACCAAGATCGTCAACTGCTACGACCACTACGAGGAGCTGGCCTGCTGCGACGTCATCGTCAACGCCGCCGGCAAGGTCGCGCTTGCCGCCGGCAACCGCGACGGCGAGCTGTTCTTTACCACCGACGCCGCCCGCACCTTTGCCAAGCGCATCGTCGACGCCGGCTTCGACGGCATCTTCGTGAGCATCTCCAACCCCTGCGACGTCGTGTGCACCGAGCTGTGGCACCTGACCGGCTACGATCCCAAGAAGATCATCGGCTCGGGCTGCGGCCTGGACTCCGCCCGCCTGCGCACCGAGATCTCCAAGAAGGTCGGCGTGAGCCCCAAGTCCATCGACGCCTACATGATTGGCGAGCATGGCTTTAGCCAGCTGGCAGCCTTTAAGGCCGCAACCATCGCCGGCAAGAGCCTCAACGAGCTTCAGGCCGAGAACCCCGACAAGTACGCCTTTGACCACATGGAGATCGAGGAGCTCGCGCGCAAGGGCGGCTACGTAACCTACCAGGGCAAGCAGTGCACCGAGTACGCCGTCTCCAACTCCGCCGCGCGCGTCTGCGCCGCCGTGCTGCACAACGAGCATGCCGTGCTTTCGGCCTCTACGCTTATGACCGGCCAGTATGGCGAGGAGGGTATCTTTACCTCCCTGCCGTGCGTGATCGGTGCCGAGGGCGTCGAGGAGGTCTACACGCTCGACCTTTCCGAGCACGAACTCGAGGGCTTCCACAAGAGCTGCCAACACATCCGCGACAACATCGCCCAGCTCGACTGGTGGGATGCCGAGGCCTACGACGCCAAGTAGTCCGCCGCTTAACGCGACACCTCACTCATACGGACGCCATGCAAAGCGGGCCGCGCCGGAATACTACCGGAGCGGCCCGCATTTTTGACTCACGCAGTGCCCATACGAATCGAAGTTAAATACTTTTCCGCGAAGTGAACGAGCAAAATTGGACCCCCGAAGCATCGACATTTTTCAGGCGCTGTTTTCTGCGGTTTCGTCTAGGTTTTCCTGCGGTTTTGCCGCCAAAAAGTGTGGATGCTTCGGGGGTCCAAAACAGGTCGTTCACTTCGCGGAAAAGTATTTGACTTCGTTTTCCAACAAACAAAACCGGTCATCGCAACGCAAACGGGGCCTGCGCTTAGCGTAGGCCCCGACGTGAGAAGTTGTTACCCCGGTAACTTAATACCGCTCGATTAGTACTGCTCGATGCCCATGTAGCGACGAACCTCGGGGCTGTGGTCAAACACCTTGCCACGGGCGGCGCGCAGCTCGCAGCTCATGTTGTAGAAGAAGATCGGCTCCAGGTACGAACGCACGGTGGCGGGCACGTCGCCCACACCGTACTCGAGCGCATCGAGCACCATGACCGTATCGGTGTGCGTGTTGAGGAACGCGAGCGCGCGCTCCTCCATGGGGCGGCACTCGCCCGATCCCAGCTGCACAAAGTAGAACACGCCGGGCTCGGTGGCCTCAAACGGGCCGTGGAAGTACTCGCCGGAGTGGATATAGCAGCAGTGCTGCCACTGCATCTCCATGAGCGAGCAGATGGCCATGGCGTAGGTCTGGCTAAAGTTGGGGCCGGAACCCAGGATATAGAAGAACTCGTGCTGCTGGCAGAGCTCGGCAAAGCGATCGCCCAGCTCGGCGTTGACCTTCTCGCGGGCAGCGGGCAGCAGCGCATCCATCTGCTTGAGGCCGGCGTACATGTCGGCGAGTGCCTCGTAACCCTCCTGCTGGTCGAGCAGCTCGGCAGCCATCAGGACGCCGATACCCTGCGGCACCTCGGCCTGCGGCACGCCTTCGCCCCACAGATAGACCCAGGTGGTCCACTTGCCGTTGTCGATCTTGGAGCCCTCGCAGTCGGTGAGGGCAACGACCTCAGCACCGGCGGCCAGCGCCATCTCGCAGCCGTCGACGACCTCCTGCGTGTTACCGCTGTGGCTGCAGGCGATGACGAGTGACTTCTCGCCAAGACTCTTGGGGGCCATCAGGCAAAACTCGCGCGCCGTGTAGACCGTCGAGGTAAACGTGGTTGCTTCGCGCTTGAGCAGCTCGTTGGCCGGCATCAGGTCGATCATCGAACCGCCGCAGGCGATCCAAAAGACGTTCTCAATCTTGCCCTTGCGCTCGATAATTTCCTGAATCAGATCGTGTGCGTTCATGGTGATGCCCCTTCTTGTGTGGCGGTTTTGAACGACTACAACTCGTACCTGCGGTCGTTCTATGTTGTCCTATTTATAGCACGCACGACGACGCCCGTGAAGTCATTTCACCAAACTCGTTCTATATTGTTCTATCTGTGGACGTTAGATGTCGAACACGTAGCGCGAGCCCACGATCTTTTGGCGTCCGAGCAGCAAGGGCCGGTCGTCCTCGTCGGTAAAGTACGCCTCCATATAGAAGAGCGGCTCGCCGACCGGCACCTCCAGCAGCGGGGCCGCCTGAGCATCGGCAAGCGCAATCTCCACCGTACAGGGGTCGGACTTGAGCGGCGCGCGGCCCGAATACTCGGCAATGAGCGCAAAGATGGAATTGTCCGTGAGGTCCTTGTCGGCAAGCGTCTGCAGATAGGGATGGTCGGCCAGCACAAAGGCGTTGTTCTCGAGCATGACGGGCACGCCGTCTGCCGTGCGCACGCGCTCGACAACGATGAGCTCGCAGCCGGGTTCCGCCCCAAAAAACGCCGCGTCCTCGCGCGTCGCCGCAACCACCGTGCGCGACACCAGGCGTGCTCCGGCCACCATGTCGTTGGCAGCGCAACCCTCGGAAAAGCTCTGAACGTCACCCTTCTGGACAATCTTGCGCTTGAGCTTGGGCGCACACACAAACGTGCCCCTCCCCTGCTGGCGGTTGAGATACCCCGCGCGCGACAGCTCCTCGATGGCGCGGCGCACGGTGACGCGCCCCACGCCGTAAGACTTCGCGAGCTCCATCTCGGAAGGAATGCGCGAGCCGGATGCGTACACGCCACGCGCGATCTCGCCCTTTAGGTCGTCCATTACCTGCTGGTACAGCGGCACGGCGGACACCTCAGTGCGCTCGGTTTTATCGTCGGATGCCATCATTACGCTCCATCCCGTGCATGATCGGACTCAAACTCTTCAATCGCCGCCATAAACTGCTCGCCAAAGGCGTCGGCCTTTTTCTCGCCGATGCCGTTGACCTGGATAAGCTCGTCGCGCGTCTGCGGACGTAGGCGGCACAGGCCGCGCAGGGCCTTGTCGGAGAAGACCATGTACGGCGCCATCTCCAGCTCGGTCGAGATCTCCTTGCGCAGGGCGCGCAGGCGCTCGAACAGCTCGGCATCGTCACCCACGCGCGTGCGCTGATCCAGCTCGGCCTCCTCGCGCAGCAGATCCACCGCACGGCGGGCGCGGGCCGAGGCCTTGCGCTTGGACGCGCGACGTTTAACGGTAAAGGTGAACGCCTCGTCCTCGACCTCGCCGGCGCGCGGACCCAGCCCCACGACCGGGTACTGCCCCTGCGAGGTAGCCAGATAACCGCGGCCGCACAGCTGGCCGATGATGTCCTTGATGCGCCCGACCGATTCGCTCGACAGCTCACCGTAGCCGCGGTCCTCGTCCAGATGCATCTGGCGAATGCGCTCGGTGTTGCCGCCGTGAAGCACGTCGGCGATGAGCGACTTGCCAAAGCGCATGGGTCGCGCGGCCACATAGCGCACGGCGGCGCGGGCCATATCGGTGACGTCCTCGACCTCGAACTGCGTGAGGCAATTGCTGCAGTTGCCGCAGCCCTCGGCCTCGTCCGTGGCGGGGGCCCCCGCCCCAGCCGCAGCCGCATGCTCGGCAGCGGCCTCGTCGCCAAAGTAGTGCAGCATGTATTCGCGCAGGCAGCCGGTGGTATTGCAGTAGCCCTCCATCTGGCTGAGCAGACGATATCGATTCTGGAGCGCCCACGCGCGCTGCTCGTCGTCGAGTGCCTCGTCGGCAGCATCGCCGCGGTCGATCAGAAAGCGACGCATACGAAAATCGTTGCCGTTCCACAGCAAATGGCAGCTGGCCGGGTCGCCATCGCGGCCGGCGCGGCCCGCCTCCTGGTAGTAGGCCTCGATGCTCTCGGGCACGTTGTTGTGGATCACGTAGCGCACGTTGGGCTTGTCGATGCCCATACCAAAGGCATTGGTGGCAACCATCACCTGAATATCGTCGTCGATAAAGGCGCGCTGGCTTTGGCGGCGGGCGTCGTTGCCCATGCCGGCATGGTAGCGGCCAACGCGAATGCCGCTGGGGCCCAGCGCCTCGGCAAGCTCGCCTGCCAGCGCATCGACCGTCTTGCGGGTCGAGCAATACACGATGCCGCTCTCGCCCGAATGCGCGATCACATAGTCGCGCACCCACGCGGCCTTGGCTTTGTCGCCCATCTCCTCGCAGCCAAAGTAGAGGTTCTTGCGATCGAAGCCCGTCACCACCGTCGCGGGATTTTGCAGGCCGAGCATCTGCTGAATGTCCGCGCGCACACGTTCGGTCGCCGTAGCGGTAAAGGCCGCCACGATGGGGCGCTGCGGCAGGGAATCGATGAACTCGCGAATCTGCAGGTAGGCGGGGCGGAAATCCTGGCCCCATTGGCTCACGCAGTGGGCCTCGTCAATGGCCACGAGCGGCACGCCAATGCCGCCGTCCGCCGCGGCTTCCTGCGCAAAGGCTAAAAAGCGCGGCTCGAGCAGGCGCTCGGGCGCCACGTACATAAGCTGGTAGAGGCCCTCGCGCGCCCGCTTGAGCACGGTGTTTTGCTGGGCCGGAGTAAGGCTGGAGTTGAGATAGCTGGGTCGCGCACCCGCCGCGAGCAACGCACGGGTCTGGTCCTCCATAAGCGACAGCAGCGGACTCACCACAAAGGTGATGCCGGGCAGCATGAGCGCGGGCACCTGGTAGCAAATGGACTTGCCGGCGCCCGTGGGCATAACGCCCAGCGCATCGCGACCGGCAAGAATCGCATCGACCATGCGGTCCTGTCCCGGGCGAAACGAGGTGTAGCCAAAATAGGCGCCGAGCGTGTCGAGCGCCATCTGCTGCATGCTATCGGTCATGGTTTCCTAACGTCCAAATCATCTGCCGCCGATTATACGCCGCCACGCGGACCGGTGCCGCGCGGCTGTCGGCCACGGGCGATGCAATCCGAATGGAACGAGCGTGGGATTTTTGGACACTTTCCGGATGGGCGTGGATAATCTCCCACTTTGAGCCCGTCACCAAGCCAAAAACGGGAGATTATCCACGCTCATTCTGCGGTCAGTCATTGGGAACCTTCTTGAATGACCGGTCGTTTAAGAGCGTCCCCAACGGCTAATCTCTTGACAAGCGCGGAATCGTCGCAGGTTGAGCATAAGTCAGCGAAAACGCCCCTAAGCGAGCAAGGTGACGTGAAAGAGGAGGGAAGCGTACTTCGGTACGCGACCGACGATTGAACGTCAGATTGCCGCTTGGGGGCGTTTGCAGCGTCGGCCCGTTACGCGGTTTGGTAAAACCGCGTAACTTACATCACCATGACGTAGCGGCTACCCACGTAGTACTGTTTGCCGAGCAAAACCGGCTCATCGTTGGGACCGGTAAAGCCGGCACGCAGGTTGAGCAGCGGATCGTGCGGGGCAATGCCCAACTCGGCCGCCTGCTCGGCGTTGGCGCGAACGGCCTCGACCGTACGGTAGCCAACCGAGACAATCGGCGTTCCGCCAACACGCTCGACCTCGGCAAAAATCGACTTGTCCTCAAGATCGGCCGTCAACAGCTCACGGTAGGCGTCAAACGGCACAAAGATGTTCTCCTCAAAGATGGGCTCACCGTCGGCCGTACGCACGCGCTTGATATGGAGCAACAGCGCATCCTTCTGCAGGCCAAAGAACTCCATCTCGTTTTGGCGCGCCGGAACGATCTGACGATCGACCACATGCGCACCGGCCTTCATGCCGTTGTTGGCACACAGCGCGGTAAACGTCTGCAGCGTCGAAGCATGGAACTGACGATTGATGTGCGGCGTGGAGACAAAGGTGCCGCGGCCTTGATGCTTAACCAGGTAGCCATCGGAGCACAACTCCTCGACGGCGCGGCGCACCGTAATTCGGCTCACCTCGTACTGCTCGGCTAGCTCAAGCTCGGACGGAATACGCTCCTTGGGTGCATAAACACCTTTCTCGATCGCATCCTTGATTTCGTCGTAAATCTGCTGATAAAGCGGTGCATTTTTGGGCGCAGGCATATCTGATCACTCTTATCGAAATATCGAAATAACTAATACGTATATAACGTCTAGTTTCATGTTACCTCATATTGATAAAACGATACACCCTCCCTACCAAAAAGCGACAGCTTCATTTTGATAGGTTTTATCTGGGCAAACGAGAGCTCCTCGAAAGCAACGAGGCTTTCGAGGAGCTCATTCGGATGGACTACGCTTGGCCGGCAAAATGCCAAAACCCTACTTCCCGTCATCCTGCTGCAGGCTGTCCTGCTCGCAGAGGCGCGCCTGCCTGCTGGCCATACGCGCGGGCTTGTCGGGATCGGGAACGGCCGTGGGCATGGGCTCGTCGACATGACCACCCCACCAGCCGCCCACAAAGTTGAGCGTGTGGAATACGTTGATCACGGCGTCTGGATCAACGTCGCACACCAGCTTGATAATGTCCTGGCTCTCGTAGGTCGAGACAACGGCGTGCAGCAGGTACATCTTTTCGCGGCTGTATCCGCCGATGATCTCGGCGCAGCTAATGCCGTGCTGAAAATGGTCAACATAGGCAGTCATGACCTCATCTGCCTTGCGCGTCGTGATCTGCAGCGTCACGCGGTCGTAGCGACGATAGAAACTGTCGATGGTCTTGGTCGAAATAAACTGGAACACGATGGAGTACGCCGCCTTGTCCCAGCCAAACATAAAGCCAAAGATTGCCAGGATAAAGCAGTTGAAACCAAAGATGACGCCCCAGATGGTCTTGCCCGTGTGGTTGGAGACCCACAGTGCGATAAAGTCGGTGCCGCCGGTGGATGCGCCGGACTTGAGCGCGATGGCAGCGCCCAGACCTGAGACCACGCCGCCAAAAATGATGAGCATGATCTTGTCGCCCAAAAACGGGGCAAAGTGAAAGATGTTGAGGAACAGCGATGAAAGCACAACCTGCATCATCGAGAAGATGACGAAGCGCTTGCTAATGCCACTCCAGCATAGGAGCGCCACGGGGATGTTGAGCGCCAGCATGCCGAGCGAGATGTCGATGTGAACGCCGCCGAGCGAGGTAACGCGATCGAGCAGGACCGCGACGCCGGTAAGGCCGCTCGGAAGCAGGTCAGCGGGCCGAATGAACGCCTGGATCAGAAATGTCTGGAGAACGGCCGAAATGGTGACCGCCACGGCGGTGATGGCGCGGCGAACGATGGCGAGACGGCCGAGTACGAGCACTCGGTCCGTGAGCTGATCAATGGCGTTCGCCACGTAGGCTCCTTTCGAAGGCAGATGTAGTTGTGGGGCATGTCCGCGATTGTAGCATGTAGTGTGCGAGGGCGCTTCAATTCACCCTCTCTCGACAACCATCAGAAGGACCGTGAGGCCGCTCAAAAGAAAAACGCCGTGAAGAGAGCGGTCCCTTCACGGCGAATACGGCGTTTGCCCAGATAAAACCTGCCAAAATAAACCTGTCCCTAAATGGCAGGTAGGATGTCGGTCAGGTTGTCGATGATAACGTCGGCGGCAGACTGATCCAGGTTGACGCCCTCGTGCGGACGCAGCGCCAGGACGCGGGCGCCGGAACGCTTGCCGGCCTCGATGCCCAAAGGCGAGTCCTCGATAACCAGGCACTCGGTAGGCTCCACCCCCAGCGCCTCCATGGCACGCAGGTAGATCTCGGGGTCGGGCTTAAACGCACTGCACTCGTGACCGCTGATGGTGTAGTCCAGCACGTCAGCGATACCGGCAATCTCCACCAGCTCGTCAATGAGCTCGCGATAGGACGAGCTCGCGATGGCGCACTTCACGCCGCGCTCGTGCAGCTCACGCATCACCGGCTCCGTCTGCTCGTTGAGCAGCTCGGCATACGGAACGGGGTGATCCGGGCTGTAGACCTGCTTGTACTCCACGCGCAGGCGCTCGCGCAGCTCAATATCGTCGGGCACCAGCGCCTTCCAAATGGCGGGCTCGTTAGACCCCGAAAGATCGGGGATCTCGTCAAAGTGGAAGCCCTTCTCCTCCATAAACGCCACGCGGCGACGATTGTAGAACCACTCGGTATCGACCAGTACGCCGTCCATGTCAAACAGCACTGCCTTGATCATACGCATCTCCTCCCACCTGCCAAAAAGGGACAGGTTTATTTTGGTAGGTTTTATCTGGGGTTTTATGACTCGACAGACACGCCCCCAAAGCAAAAAGGGGACGGGGCGCAAACCCCATCCCCTTTTAATCAACCCGTAAGGTCTACTTACTTGTGATTAGTAGGAAAGCTTCCACATGTAGCGACGCATGGTCAGCGGGTGCTGACGGGCCTCGGCGATCTGGTTGCCGTACTCGCGCATAACGGCGAGGTGCAGCAGCGGGTTGAAGTAGGTGATGACGCTCGCAGGCACGGCGTCAGCCAGGCCGTAGTCCTTGGAGTCGATCAGAGCGACCTTGGCGCCCATGCGCTCAAGGAAGGTGAGGGCGCGTGCGTCCATCGGACGGGTAGCGCCATCGGACATGAAGAAGACGTAGGGCTTACCCTCGGTGGAAACCTCGAACGGGCCGTGGAAGTACTCGCCGGTGTTGTAGGCGGCGGCGTCGATCCACTGCATCTCGGTGAACAGGAAGGCGGCGTGAGAATAAGCCATCTTCTCAGAGGCACCGGAAGCCATGAAGTAGATCATCTTGTCGTCCTTGAAGTCCTCGGCGAACTTCTTGGCGAGCTTCTTGCAGTGCTGGGCGGCGTTCTCGCAGAGATCGAAGATGTTGGTGAGGCCGGTGATCATGTCCTCGTAGTGGTCATAGCCCTCGGTCTGCTGAAGGATCTCGAGAGCAAGAGCGATGGCGTAGCCGGGCTTCTCGCACTTGGCAGCGTAGTTGGCGTGGAAGCCGTGGACGATGACGTGGTCGGCGTCGACGGTCAGAGCGGAGCCAGCCTTGTTGGTGAGGGAGACGACCGGGCAGTTGTGCTTCTTGGCGGTCTTGTTGGCCTCGACGGTCTCGGGCGTGGAGCCACCGAGGGAGCAGGTGATCACGAAGGTGTGCTCGTTGACCCAGGAGGGCGTGTCGTAGTTGAACTCGTTAGCGGTGAAGATCTGAACGTTCAGCTTGTCCGTGTTGTTGGCCAGGAAGTACTTGGCGGGGTAAAGGTCGGACATGGAAGCGCCGCAGCCGACGAAGGCGACGCTGTGGATCTCGTGGTTGGACAGGACGTCAGCGACGATCTGCTTAGGGAGGTTAAGGTCGATCTCGTACATCTGACACATTCCTTTCGTTTTTTGCGGCGCCACATTGCCGGGCGCTCGCAGGGTTACCGTGGTTTGGACCGAGTCGCCGGCCCGTTGAGGATGCGACAAAGGGACTGCCCTTTGTCACGTATAGGGATGGAAGCCTGCCTGGGCTATGGGATGCCAGGCAGGCCCCCGGGGGAAAGCGGTTGGACGCTTGGTCGCGACTAGGCCAGGATGCCGGCCGCGGAGAGGGCGATGCCGCCCACGATGGCGATCACGAGAAGCCAACCGGTGTTGACGTTCTTCTTGATGAGCCAGTACATAAGGCCGGTGAGGCCAAGGGAGATCATCTGGGGCATCATGCCGTCCAGGATGTCCTGGATCACGACGGTGCCCTCAGCGAACTGCAGCGGGGTGGTGGCGCCGATCAACGTGGCGATCATGCCGCCCACGGACATAAGACCCACGATGCCGCAGACATACATGAGCTTCTCCATGAGGTCGCCGCCCTGAAGCTTGCTCAGGTACTCGTGGCCGCCCTGATAGCCCATCTTGGCTGCGAACCAAGTGATCAGCACAGAGGGGACGATGGAGATGAGCATGGCCAGGATCGGGCCCATGATGGAGCCCTGCTGAGCCAGCTGAACGCCCAGGCCAAAGGCGATAACGCGGATGGTGCCCTGGAAGAAGGAGTCACCGATGCCGGAAAGCGGACCCATGAGGGAGGTCTTGACCGCGTTGATCGAATCGGGGTCGAAGTTCTCGGGATCCTTGGCGTACTCCTCCTCCATGGAGGCGGCGAGGCCCAGGATGAAAGCGCTCGTCTGCGGGGTGCAGTTGTAGAACGCCATGTGACGGTGGTAAGCCTCTTTCTTAGCAGCGAGCTGCTTGGGGTCGGACTCATCCGGATAGAGGCGATCGAGCGTGGGAACCATGCCGTAGAGGAAGCCCATGTTCATCTGACGCTCGTAGTTCCAAGAGGCCTGGATGGCCCAGGAGCGCCAGAAGAACTGGCTGACCTTCTTGTTCAGGGACACGTCCTTGGTTGCGGTTGCCATAGTGTGTTCCTCCTTAGTCTTCGTCGTCTTCGAGCGGATCGTAGTCGGAATCGACACCGGCGGCTGCATGGGAACCGTTGAACTTGAAGCCCATGAAGACGACAGCCAGGCACACACCGATCAGAGCGACCGCGATGACGGACAGGTTGAGGTAAGCGGCGAGCAGGAAACCGATGAACAGGAACGGAGTCATACCCTTCTTGATCATCATGGTGAGCAGCAGGGCCAAGCCGTAGGCGGTCATGATCTTGGTCGAAACGTTAAGACCAGTGGACAGCCACTCGGGAACCATGTTGACGATGGCCTGAACCAGGTCGGTGCCAACAAAGACGGCGAGGAAGATCGGCAGGAAGTACATGACGGCGTACAGACCGGAGCCGGCGCAGATGTGCATACGGTAGGCGGTCTTGAACTTTCCGTTATCGATCGCGCTATCTGCCACATGGGTGAGGGCGGCGATGATGGAACGGAACACGATGCCGAGGAGCTGACCCAGGACGGCGACCGGGATGGCGATCGTCATGGCGGTCTCGGCGGAAGCATCGGTCAGGCACGCAAAGGCAGCGGCCACGATGCCGCCCAGGACCATATCGGGCGGAACGGCGGCGCCGACCTGCACCAGGCCCATGGACACGAGCTCGACGGCGGCACCGACGGCAAGGCCGGTGGGCACATCGCCCAGCAGCAGACCGACGAGCGTAGCGCCAACGAGGGGCTGCTCGAAGTTAAGACGACCGAGCAGGCGGGAGTCCCACATGCAGAACACGCCGACGAGGCCGACGAGCACCGCACTGATGAACGTATTCATACCCTTCTCCTTTCAGTCAGGCAAAAGCCTGGTTGATTACAGCTTGGCGTCGATGTCGACGCTCTGATACGTAGGGGTCTGCTGGACGTAGAGCTTGACGCCCATGTCGAGCAGCTGGTTGACGTCGGCCTTCTGGGTGGCGTCGAGGAAGACGGAGCTGTCCTTGCCGCCGACCTGATCGGCACCGTCGTGGTTGGCGGTGGCGCCCAGGTTGATGGCGTCGAGCTTGTAGCCCTGGCAGAACTGCAGCATCTCGGCCGTGTTGCCAAAGACGAACATGACGCGCTCGCCGAGGGTGTTGAGCTTGTCCATCTTGGCGAGGGCACGCTCGACGGTGAAGACGTTCAGGCGCACGCCCTGGGGCTTGGCCAGCTTAAGAGCGCCCTTCTTGATGTCATCGTTGGCGGCAGCGTTGTCGACGACGATGATGCGCTCGGCCTGAACCTTGGTGGTCCAGGTAAAGACGACCTGGCCGTGCAGCAGACGGTAGTCAAGACGTGCGAGGACGATCTTGGCGGGGCCGGAGCTGTGACGGGACGCCTTGGTCTTCTTGGCGGGAGCCGCGGCGACCTCGACCGGTGCGTTGGGGTTGGTCAGACCGGCGCGAGCCTCGTTGATGAGGGCCGCGAGCTCGGCACCCTTGACGGGGGCGGGGCTCATAGCGAGCGTGAGCGCCAGCGGGATGTTGAAACCGCTGACAACCGTGAACTTCGTGCCGTTCTTGGAAAGCTCGACCATGTTGTTGTTGACCGAGCTGCCGAGCATATCGGTCAGCACATAGACGGTGTCGTCCGCGTTGAACGTGGCGATCAGAGCGTCCACCTTGTCGGTGATGGGCTCCTTGTCGTCACGAGCAAGCGACACGACGTGGACGTTCGACACGTCGCCGAGAACCATCTCGAGCGTGTCTTTGGCGCCTGCGGCCAGGCCGCCATGAGATGCGAGAATGATCTGATTCATCTTGCCTCCTCCTTTTCGTTATGGTCATTATAACGTCTTATACGTTGCTTATATTGCTAATTAGTATAAAGACCGTTCGCGGATGAAAATCGACCGTTGACGGGTTTAACGTACTTGAAACGTTGGAGCTAGGTAGGCCGGCGCTGGCTGGATAACCCCAGATCAGACGCCTCGCCAATCCCCTATCGCACGAAGTACCAGGGGCTTTCCTGCACGGTGGGCTCCAGCGCGATGCCGGTGCGCTCGCGGAACAGATCCATGTCCTGCGATTTCTCCGTCCACCACGCATTGGGCTTAAAGGTCATGCTCTCAACGACATGACCGACAAACACACTGTTGCGCAGCTTGGAGAAGTCGGTGTTCATAATCAGGATGGACGCGAGCACCAGCACAATGCCCAGGACCTTGATCGCGCCGGCGGGCTCGGCATAGACACCAATGCCCACCAGTACGGTGACGACCGTCTCGAAAGACATTACGACGGGAACTTTCGATGTCTCGAGCCCCATGGACAGACCCTGCATATATAAGATGTAAGCCACGGCTGTGGGGATGAGTCCAAAGCCAAGGAACAGCAGCAGCAGCTGTGGCGACATTGCCGCGGCGACATCCGGCCACGGAGCCGCGATAGCCGCCATAACCGCACCGCCAAAAACAAAGCCCCAAAACGTGACGGCCAGCGGGTGGACCGTCTTGGTTGCTATTCGGCTAAACACCGCGAGCGACGCACCGCAAAAGCCTGCAATCACGCCCGACGTGACGCCCCAAACCGAAAAATGAAAACCGGAAAGGTCGCCATTGGTCACTGCAAGCACGCAGCCAACGATGTTAAAGACAATGGCAACGAGCTTGTTGGGGGTCACGTCCTCGCGATAAAGCACGCGGCCGAGCATGACGCCAAACACCGGCGAGGTGTAGAGCAGCACCGAGGCCGTGGACATACCCACCTCGCCCATGCACTCGTAATAGCAGGTGTTGGCGGCGGCCAAACCGACGATACCGACAAGCGCGCAGGGGACGAGCTCTTTGGGGCTTGCTTTGAATAGCGCCAGGGGACCCTGAGCCACGGTAGACCCCTCACCCGGACGGCAGCCCATAAACATCAGGACCGGCGCCAAGATAAGCGCTCCGACCAACAAGCGAAAGGCAGCCATGCTCTGGGACGAAACGCCCATGGCCGCAATGCCGTTTACAAAGATTCCGATGCTGCCCCACATAAGCGCGGCGATCAGTACCAGCACATAGCCCAGATTGCTTTTCTTCAACGCAGCCTCCTCGGTATTGTTTCCAATATGTTTTACACTACGTTATAGTCGTTATATACATTTTTCAAGACACAAATCGGCGAGCGGGAAAATCCGATCGCCCACACACTCATTGGGTGCTCATTGGGGACGTACTTAAATGAGTAGTCGTTGGGGACGTTCTTGGATGACTAGTCATTTAAGAACGTCCCCAACGACTAGGACTGTCCCCAACTGCCGGCAGAAAAGGAACGTCCCCAAGCGCTGCCATGAATTCAGTTGCGGTGAAATAGTTCCTGAATAGAGGCTTCAGACCCCCAAACAGGAACTATTCCACCGCAACTTATGAGGACATCGAGCTGTTAGGCTGCTCCATCCCCTAGTAGTCCAGCTTCCACATGTAGCGGCGCGTCATGTAGTCCTTATGGGTGACGGCAGAGAGTGCGCGCATGTAGACGTTGTTGAGGATCGGGGCAAAGATCAGGTGGTTGAAGTACTCGCTCACGCTGTCCTTGATGTCGTTGAGGCCGAGCTCCTTGGCGTCGAGCTGATAGACGCGCTCGCCACCGTACTGGTTGACGAAGCGGATGCCGCGCTCGTCGTTGCAGCGGCTGCGGCCGACGCTGATGAGCTGGAACAGCGAGGTGCGCTTGTCCAGGATCTCGAAGGGGCCGTGGAAGAAGTCGCAGGTGTTGATGGTGCAAGAGTCGATCTGCAGCATCTCCTGCACGTTGCAGATGCTAAAGACGTAAGCGGCACCAAAAAGCGGACCCTGAGCCATGACATTAATGCAGGGCTTGTCGACGTTCTGCTCGGCCCACTTAGCTGCGAGCGGACGGGTGTACTCGACGGCCTTGCGATAGATGGGGTCGACCAAGTCGAACGCGGCCATAGCGGTCTCGTACTCGGCATAGCCCTCGGTCTGCTGCGTAAGCTCCATGGCGATCATGGTCACGACGGCGGAGTTGGTACGGCCCATGCAGGACTCATCGACGGCCAGGCTGTCGTACTGGATCTTGTAGTCGCAGACCTCGGTGAGGCCGGACTCGTCAACATAGATTGCGATGGTGCTGGCGCCGTGGTCCTTGGCGACCTGGGCGGCGACGATGGTCTCCTTGGTGCCGCGCATGGACACGACGACGGCCAGGGTGTTCTCGTTGACGTAGGCAGGGGTTGCGTGCACGAACTCGTTGCTGGTGTAGCTGGAGCTCACGACCTGCGTGGCCTCGTGCTCCATAAAGTACTGGGCAGGATAGTTGCCGCCGTTGGATCCACCAGCGCCAATCCACACGACGCGCTTGATGCCGCCCTTGTCTGCCTTGTCAGCCAAAACCTGGGAGACGACATCCTTAACCTGTTCCTGAGTAGTCATCGTGCATCAGCCTTTCTTCTCGTTTGATGCTCTCGATGGCATACAAGTTACATACATGTTTTGGTTATGTCGACTAGTTGTATGCTATATTTGTCTTAGATATTTTGCTGATGCGGTTTTCGACAACTGGCTACCAGCGGTTTTGTTGTTGTATTGAATACATGCTTGCTTAGATAGGCATACAAGTTAGATACAGGTTGATCACATGAACGCTTCGTCTAAAAAGAAACTGAACCAATACGAGCGCTTGGCGGGCATGTTGCGTGACCGCATCGCCGCCGGCATCTACGCACGCGGAGACAAGCTGCCGTCCGAGATGGAACTCATGGACGAATCGGGGCTGTCGCGCAGCACCGTGCGCCACGCCCTTAAGGTTCTCGTTGATGAGGGCCTGGTGCGCACCGAGCGCGGGCGTGGCGCCTTTGTGGCCGACACGCCCGCGCTCCACGAGAACAACCTAGTGTTTTCGAGCTATACCAAGCAGGTCGAAGGTCAGGGCATGAAGCCCACCACGCGCACCGTGGACTCGGGCTTTGCCAAGGCGGCCGGCAGCATAGCTAAGTTCTTTGACGCCGCCGTGGGCAGCAAGCTCGTCAAACTTGTCCGTCTGCGCTACCTGGACGACGTGCCGCTGTGCCTGGAGACCACCTACCTGCCGCCAAGCTTCGAGACGCTCATCGATCGCGATATCAACGGTTCGCTCTACGCGACGCTGCGCCAAGAATTCCATCGCGCGCCGGCACAGGGGCATAAGACCTTTGAGGTGTGCTACGCCTCGCAAAACGAGGCGTTTTTGCTCAACGTCGAGCGCGGGCAGGCACTAATCCTGATCACCGACTACGTCTACGACACCGACGGCCGCCCGCTCCATGTCTCCAAGCGCATCCAACGCACCGACCGTGCCAAATACACCGAACCCATCGGCTAACCAACACCAAAACCACCACAAAGGGGACAGGCACCTTTGTGGTGGTTTTAGGCGAGGAGGTCGGGGAACCAGGTTGGCTTAGGTTGGTTAGGGACGCGCTCGGCCAGGACCAGCTCCATCCAGCACATGTCGTACCAGCGGCCGAACTTTTGGGCGCAGCGGTCGAAGGCGCCCACCAGGCGATATCCCATATGGGCATGGAAATCCTGGCTGTTGTGCGTCAGGTACTCGTCGTCCTTGTCGTGCGGCACGGCAATGAGCGCGCACATGTTGGTGATGCCCATCGCGATCAGACATTGCTTGAGCGCGTCGTGCAGCTTGCGGCCCAGCCCGCCGTGGCGCACATCGCGCGCCAGGTAGATCGATGTCTCGACCGACCAGTCGTACGCCTCGCGGCTGTTAAGCGAACTCACGTAGGCATAGCCTACCGGACGCCCGTCCAACTCCATCACCAAATATGGATAGCGCTTGAGCGTACGCTCGATGCGCCCAGCGAACTCCTCAACGCTCGGCACCTCGTATTCGCAGGTAATCGCCGTCTGGCGCACATACGGCTCATAGATGGCAAGCAACGCCGGCGCATCATCGGGCGTCGCCAGGCGAATCGTCGGCTCGGACATCTCGGTCATACAACCCTTCTCCCCAAAAGCAAAGGCCGCCCTGCGCCAAGCTCAGGCGCAGGGCGGCCCCTTGTCATTACATCAGGCTACAGGACAGCCGCCAACGCGTCGATATCCTCCTGCGTCGTGGCCCAGCTGGTGCAAAAGCGCACCACCGTGTGGGTCTCGTCGTACTTTTCCCAGTACTCGATCGAGGCATGCTCGCGAATGCGGGCCATGTCCTCGTTGGGCAGAATCACAAACTGCTGGTTGGTCGGCGTCTCCAAGAAGAACTGGTAGCCGCGCTCGTGCAGCACGCGACGCAGCGCCTGAGCGGTCTCAATCGCCTGGCGACCAATCTCAAAATACAGGCCATCGGTAAAAAGGGCCTCGAACTGCACACCCGTCAGGCGGCCCTTGGCAAGCAGCGCGCCGTGCTGCTTAATACGCGGAATGGGATGCGCCGGGGTGTGCATGCCGCAAAACACCACAGCCTCGCCGCACAGAGCGCCGCACTTGGTGCCGCCGATGTAGAACACGTCGCACAGCTGCGCCAGCTCGGGCAGGGTAATGTCGCACTCATCGGCCGCCAGCGCATAGGCCAGGCGGGCGCCATCCACAAACAGCGGAATCTCGCGCTTCTGGCACACTGCATGGATCGCCGCGAGCTCGGCCTTGGAGTACAGCGTGCCGTACTCGGTCGATAGACTCACGTACACGGCGCCCGGGAACACCGTGTGCTCGTAGCTCTCGTTTTCGTAGAACACCTGGATATAGTTCTCGAGGTCCTCGGCGTGCATCTTGCCCTCATAGCCGGGGATGGTGAGCACCTTGTGACCACCAAACTCGATAGCGCCCGCCTCATGCCCGGCAACGTGGCCGGTCTCGGCAGCAACGATGCCCTCGTAGGGCGCAAGCAACATGTCAATCACCGTCGCGTTGGCCTGCGTGCCGCCCACCAGAAAAAACACGTCGGCATCGGGGGCCTGACAGGCCTCGCGGATAAGCTGCTTGGCACGCTCGGTGTGTGCATCGGTACCGTAGCCGGGCTGCGGCTCCATGTTGGTGTCGACGAGCGCCTGCAGCACTGCCGGATGTGCACCGTGGGAATAGTCGTTGTTAAACGCGAGCATGGCAATCCTCTCTTACCGGGTATCGGCCAGACGATTCAAACGGAGCTATTGTACGCCGTTGGGATAGGCAATGCGCGCGGCAAGGCACTCAAGCGCCAGCACCAGGGCAAAGCCGCAGCTCACGTCACTCAAAAAGTGCGCTCCGATCACGATGCGGCCAAAGGCGACGAGCGCCGCGACCACAGCCGCCGTCCAAAAGACCACCCGGCGGCGCGACGGTTTTTCCTTAAAGGCCGCCGCGGGAAGCCCGGCGAGCATAAGACCGATCGCCGCGTGCGCCGTGTGTCCGCTCGCAAACGACTTAAAGCCGTCCTTGATCACGCCGGCGGCAACATAGGTCCACTTGTCGGGATTGCCGATTACCCACCACGGCTGAAAATTGAGCCCCGGCGTGACCTCGATCACGCGCATGCGCGGGCGCGACCACAGCGGCTTGACGACCACGTTGAGGATAATGGCCTGAGCGACCCACACGGCAAGTACCATCAACGCCCAGCACGTGAGCTCGTCGGGCTCGGTCGCGCGCGTGAGGCGATAGACGATAAGGTTGGCGGCGATCACCAGCACAAACGTCAGCACCAGCTGAACGGCAATGAGTTTGCCGCCAACCTTCAGGGACGAAACGATCTCGTAGCCAGCCAGACCAACGTTAACGAGGATGCCGAGCACGGCGAGCCATTTGCTCCCCCTGGAGTCGGGACGCACCGCGCGCACGAGCATAACGCCTGCGATGCTCGCCGTCAGCTCAAACGGCAGCTCGCCGGCAGCCTCGATAAAGCGGCCGTACATGCTGCCGATGTTGAACAGCGCGCACGAGATCTGATAATCGAAGAAGCTGCCCACGCCCAGGCAAAGGGCAAGGATAACCGCGATCATGGCGACATCTTTCTTATAGATGTATCCGAACATAGCTTCCTTTCAGTCGGGTGAAGTGCGGTCAGCCTGCAAGATGACGGGGAAATGATCCGTTTTCCTCCGTCCCCTTCGGATCACTAATCATCGTCAGTCGCACCCAGCTGTTGCAGCAGCATGAGCGCCGCCGCCACGGGACCGGTGCCGTCGTTGGCGTCGAGGCCGCGACCCAGGCCGCTGCCCGCACCGGCGCCCGCCTTGTAGGGTACCGACAGCTTGCGGCTCTTGGGAAAGTTCACCGCGCCATAGCGGGTCTTAAGCTCAAAGGCCACCTTCTTGGGCACGTCGACGCCCAAGAACGTGATGCGGCCGCCGCTGAGCGTGACGCTCTCGAGCCCAAGGCGCTCGCCGCGAATACGGATTCGTGCGCGATTGAACAGGTTGAGTCCCGCCAACGGCAGCTCGCCATGCGCGGCCTCGGTCTCTTCCTGCACCTCATCGATGCTCTCCAGGTCCTCGGCCGCCGCGAGCTTACGGTACACGAGCACGCGCTGATCCACCGCCGGCAGGTACTCCTCGGACAAGAAGTAGTCGGCCGGCAGGTTAATGCCCACGCTCGCCGCCTCCACGCCGGCGTCGTCATCGCCGCGCGCCTCGGCCACTGCCTGGCCCAGCATCTGCGTAAACAGGTCGAAGCCCACGCTCGACAGGTTGCCGTGCTGCTCGGCGCCCATGAGCGAGCCGGCACCACGGATCTCCAGGTCGCGCATGGCGATACGCATACCGCTGCCCAGGTCCTGGAACTCGGAAAGTGCGGTCAGGCGCGCCGTCGCCTCCTCGGTGAGCGGCAGCTCGCCCGGGAACATAAAGTACGCGTAGGCCTGCGTGGCAGAGCGGCCCACACGGCCCTTGAGCTGGTAGAGCTGTGCCAGGCCCAAGCGCTGCGAGTCCTCGATGATCAGCGTGTTGGCCGTTGCGTTGTCGATGCCGCTCTCCACGATGGTCGTGGCGATGAGCACGTCGATCTTCTTGGTCGCGAACTCGATCATCACGTCCTCGACCTCGCGCGGGCTCATCTTGCCGTGCGCCACGCCCACGCGCGCCTCGGGCGCGGCCTCGTGCACGCGCGCCACGGCATCATCGATGGTCTTGACGCGGTTGGACACGTAATACACCTGACCGCCGCGGCCCACCTCCAGGCGAATCGCCGCACTCACCACGTCGGGGTCGTACTCCCCCACGTGCACGATCACGGGACGACGCCCGGTCGGCGGTGTGGTGATTAGGCTCATGTCGCGTACGCCACTCGTGGCCATCTGCATGGTTCGCGGAATCGGCGTTGCCGAAAGCGTGAGCACGTCAATCTGCTCGCGCAGGTTCTTGAGCTGTTCCTTGTGCTGCACGCCAAAGCGCTGTTCCTCGTCGATGATCACCAGGCCCAGGTTCTTGGGGTTCACATCGGCCGAAAGCAGACGGTGGGTGCCGATGAGCACATCGATTGCGCCCTCGGCAAACGCCTTGAGCGCGCGCTTTTGCTGCGCCGGCGTGCGGAAGCGGCTGAGCACCTCGACCTCGAGGCCAAACGGGGCAAAGCGCTCAAAGAACGTCTCGTAGTGCTGCTGGGCAAGAATGGTCGTGGGGCAGAGCACCATGACCTGGCGGCCGGAGTCCACGCACTTAAACGCCGCGCGCAGAGCGACCTCGGTCTTGCCAAAGCCCACGTCGCCGCAAAGCAGGCGGTCCATGGGCTTGGGCGCCTCCATGTCGGCCTTAATGTCGGCGATGGCCTCCAGCTGGTCACGCGTCTCGTCGTAGGGGAAGCTCTGCTCCATCTCGATTTGCTCGGGCGTATCGGGCGGACAGGCGATACCGGTAATCGACGAGCGGCGCGTATACAGGTCGACCAGGTCAAACGCCAGCTTTTTGGCATTCTTGCGCGCCTTGTTGGTGGCCCGCGTCCAGTCGGCGGTGTTGAGCCTGGTCAAGCGCGGTTTATCGCCGTCGGGACCAACGTAGCGCGTGATGCGGTCGACCTGCTCGAGCGGCACGTAGAGCTTGTCACCATCGGCATATTCCAGCAAGAAGTAGTCGCGTTCCTTGCCGCCCACTTCCTGGCGCGCGATCTCGCTAAAGAGCGCGATGCCGTGGGTAGCGTGCACCACGTAGTCGCCCGGCTTAAACGGGAAGGTGATCTGCGTAATGTCGACCTTGCGGCGGCTGCGCGCGCGGTTGGCATCCATGCGGGCGTTGAGGTCGGCAATCGAGAACACGGCCAGGTTGGCATCGGGCACCACCACGCCCTGCGGCAGGGCAGCGTCCACAAAGGTCACGCGCCCGCGCGAGATGGTGGGCACGGCGGCACCGGCGGCAGCCTGGGCGGC
>UMIM01043744.1_pt1 | contig 28125 bp, 20 predicted proteins | sample 1965831 | NCBI WGS metagenome assembly UMIM01 (sample SAMEA4836125, study PRJEB28245) | human gut metagenome | biome: gut microbiome; material: fecal sample | place: Denmark | collected 2008 | reverse complement strand
TTGACCATAGAAACTTCGCATTCGTTTTTGCGAAGTTTCTGCTTTATTGGGCAAAATGGAGCTTTTAGCACAACGGAACAAAATCAATAAATTTTTTAGGGCTTTTTCTTAATAATTCTTCTGGCAATCCGATTACTATGCTTCTGTAGCGGCGTCTGTTTGTTTCGCTACGCAAACCAGAATTTAGAGAGCCTTAATTCTCTCGATAGCTTCTAATGTATTCTCATAGGAGCCAAATGCTGTGAGTCGGAAGTATCCCTCTCCGCTTGGTCCAAATCCTGAACCTGGTGTTCCTACTACGTTTGCTTTATTTAATAAGAAGTCAAAGAAATCCCAGGATGGCATTTTGTCTGGAGTCTGTAACCAGATGTATGGTGCGTTTACTCCGCCAAATACAGTATATCCCGCGTCTTTTAAGCCTTCTTTGATGATTTTGGCATTGTTCATGTAGAACGCAACCTGCTCTTTTAACTGTGCTTTTCCAGCTTCGCTGTAGCAAGCTTCGCCGGCTCTCTGGATGATATATGGAGCGCCATTATACTTTGTTCCGTGACGTCTTGCCCATAAGGAATGTAAAGCAACGTCTCCTGCTTTTAAGTCTTTAGGGACAACGGTGAAACCAAGTCTTGTTCCTGTGAATCCTGCATTTTTGGAGAAGCTTCGAAGCTCGATTGCACAAGTTCTTGCTCCTTCACATTCGTAGATGCTATGTGCTACATCATCTTCGCTGATATATGCTTCATAAGCGGCATCATAGATGATTACTGCACCGATTTTGTTTGCATAGTCAACCCATTCCTGAAGCTGTGCTTTTGTGATTGTCGTTCCTGTTGGATTATTTGGGAAGCAAAGATAAATGATATCTGGTTCTTCTTTTGGGAAGTCTGGTACGAAATCGTTCTCTGCTGTACATGGCATGTAGATTACATCGCTCCATGTTTCTGTTGTCGGATTATATGTTCCTGTTCTTCCTGCCATAACGTTTGTGTCAACATAAACTGGGTATACAGGGTCACATACAGCAATTTTGTTATCTACACTGAAAATTTCCTGAATGTTTCCGGAATCACATTTTGCACCATCGCTGACAAAGATTTCATCGGCACTGATATCACATCCACGGCTCTTGTAGTCACCATCTGCGATTGCATTTCTTAAGAATTCATATCCAAGGTCTGGTGCATATCCGTGGAAAGTTTCTGCTTTCCCCATTTCATCTACTGCACTGTGAAGACTTTTGATGATCTCTGGTGCTAATGGCTGTGTTACGTCACCAATTCCTAAACTGATAATAGATTTGTCTGGATTTGCCTCTTTGTATGCTGCTACTTTTTTCCCAATATTAGAAAAAAGATAGCTTCCTGGCAGTTTTAAATAATTCTCGTTTACTTTAAACATAGCTGCTCCTAACTGGCTTTCGCCTACTGCTGTCTATTACAGTATTCCTTCCGGAAGAGTAATTTCCCCATCAAATACAACGGTTGCCGGACCGGTCATATAAACTAAGTTTTCTTTGCGGTCCCAACGGATTTTTAAATCTCCTCCAAGTAAGTGTACTGTAACTTCGTCTTCTGTCTTGTTATTTAATATACAGGCAACGGTAGTTGCACAGGCACCTGTTCCACAGGCGAGTGTCTCATCACTGCCGCGCTCCCATACTCTCATATTTACTGTGTTTTTGTCTAACACTTCCACAAACTCTGTGTTTGTTCTTTTCGGAAATACCGGATGATTTTCGAAATATGGCCCAATAGCTTCGATATCTAATTCCTTTACGTTATCCATAAAGATAATCGCATGAGGATTCCCCATAGATACGCATGTCATATGGTAAGTTTTTCCCTTTACTTCAACAGGGACATCCACTACTGGATTATTCTCTACTGCAACTGGAATTTTCTTTGGTTCAAGGATTGGTGCACCCATATTTACTTCTACGGTTGCTACTTTGCCATTTTCCACCTGAAGTTTTAAATATTTGATTCCCGCTAAAGTTTCGACAGAAATCTCTGTCTTATCTGTCAGACCGTAATCATACACATATTTTGCCACACAACGGATACCGTTTCCGCACATTTCTGCCTGAGAACCATCTGCATTATAGATATTCATACGAAAATCTGCTTTTGCAGACGGACTGATAAGAATTAATCCATCTGAACCGATTCCAAAATGACGGTCACTGACAAACTTTGATACTTCTGCAGGATTCTTTATTGATTCTTCGAAACAATTTACATAAACGTAATCATTTCCTATTCCATGCATCTTTGTAAACTTCATAGGCTGCTCCCTTCTTTTGCACATATAAGCAACTTAAAATATACGATAATCTTCGTTATTTAACAAGAGTTATCCTCATTTTTCAATAAAATTCTTACAATTATTTAGATTTCACCTGCAAGATTTCATTTATAAAGTGTGTTTTACTTATGAAATTAAGCAAAGATTTCCAAAACAACTTATTAAAAAGCGCAAAAATCTACTTTCATTCTATACAGTTTCAAAAATGCCGGATCAAAAAACCTGCAAAACCATATATGCCGTTTCTACCATATTCGTTCCATTATCCATACTTCTCTTCTGAAGGTAACGGTGCGCCTCTTCTTCTGTCAATTCATTTTTCTCCATTAATAAAGACTTTGCCTGATTAATAACTCCCTGATCAGCAGAAGATCTCTTATTCGGCTTTTCCCTTTCCCGCTTTAATCTTCTATGTATATCTGTCAGCAGATCCGATACGGTATCTACCAGATCATATGCTTTTAACGGCAATGGCAGATAAATGACATCATCATCTCCATATTCCTGCCACTGGGCATTGCTGGCAATAACGACCATCTCAAAAGTATCTGGAATACACTCTTTTAATTCATCATATATCATATCAGCAAAGCGGATGCCGCAGACAACAACACCCGCTTCCAGTCTTTCCACTGCCTGAATTGCCTGTGCTCCGGTAACACAGACAGCTGACACATCAAAGCCATTCTTTATTAGAACATTTTTCATTTTTAGTACAATTTCCTTTTTCGGAAACACAACAACAATATTCAACACTTTCCACTCACCCTCATAAGGATTCCAGTTTTTCAATCTACAGTCGATATTTTAGGCAGCTGAGCTGTTAGTATTTATAAAGATATGCTTCTGTTTCCCAATCAGAAACCTGTCTGCAATATTCATGCCATTCTTTTCTCTTTGCTTCCAAATATTTTTTACTGATATGCTCTCCCAAAACTTCCTGAATATATTTATCCTCTTCAAAGGCATCACAGGCTTCTCCAAGTGTTGCCGGAAGGACATCAATATTCATATCAGCAATCTGTTCTTCTGTAAGTAAATACATATTTTTACCGATTGGTTCTGGCGCTTCTAATTCATTCTCAATTCCATCAAGACCTGCTGCAAGACAAAGTGCCATAACAAGATATGGGTTTGCTGCCGGGTCAGGACTTCTGAATTCGATTCTTGTTCCTGCACCTCTCGATGCCGGAATACGGATTAATGGACTTCGGTTAATGGATGACCAGCAGATTGCCACCGGTGCTTCATAACCCGGAACCAGTCTTTTGTAGGAGTTTACAAGAGGATTACAAATACAGGACATACCTTTAGCATGCTTAATAAGACCTGCAATGAAATGATAACATTCTTTGCTCAGTCCCATCGGATTGCTCTTATCAAAGAAAATGTTCTTTCCATCTTTTTCAAGGGACATATTGATATGCATTCCAGAACCGTCTACATCTGTAATTGGCTTTGGCATAAAGGTCGCATACAATCCATGTCTTTTTGCAATGGTCTTTACAACCATCTTAAATGTCATGATATTATCTGCTGTTACTAATGCATTATCATACTTAAAGTCAATCTCATGCTGTGCCGGAGCTACTTCATGATGAGAAGCCTCAATCTCGAAGCCCATACTCTCTAATGTAAGAACGATATCTCTTCGTGCATTCTCTCCTAAATCTAATGGAGTAACATCAAAATAACTTGCCTTTTCATGGGTGATATTTGTCGGCTGTCCATTATCATCCGTATGGAAAAGGAAGAATTCACATTCTGGTCCTACATCAAAAGTATATCCCATCTTTGCCGCTTTTTTTAATACATTTTTCAATACATAACGGCTGTCTCCCTCGAAAGGCACGCCCTCTGGTCGATATACATCGCACATGAAACGGGCAACTTTGCCATGCTGTGGACGCCACGGAAGAATCTCAAATGTATTAAGATCTGGATATAAGTACATATCGGATTCCTCAATGCGGACAAATCCCTCAATAGATGAGCCATCAAACATACACTTATTATCTAATGCTTTTTCAAGCTGGCTGGCTGTGATTGCCACATTCTTTAAGGTACCAGATACATCTGTAAACTGAAGTCTTATAAACTGTACATCTTTTTCTTCCACAAGCTGAATAATATCCTGCTTTGTATAATTTCCCATTGGTATCCTCCCAATTATGCTATGTACTCATGAAATCTTTTGCAAGGGTAAATGCATAAAAGACTCCATGAGTACATATTTATTTATATTAGGGATTCACTCCCCTTTTTATGCCTCGTTAATCTTGCTCTCAATCTCTTTATCAATTTCTGCGATATCCACTAAAGATAAATCTTCTCGGCAGGAAGACTCTAAGCTGGTAAGTAAGGCGTTTGCTGTATCAAGAGAAGTCAGACAGTTCACACCTGTTTCTACCGCATGACGACGGATAACAAAACCATCTTTGCTTCTTTCAATACCCTGTGAAGGTGTATCGATGATAAGATCAATCTGATGTCCTAAAATTAAATCCAGCAGGTTTGGATGTGACTCCTCAATCTTATTGACTCTCTTCGCCGGCACACCGCTTTCCTGTAATGTCTTGCATGTATTTCTTGTCGCATAGATTTCGTAGCCAAGTGCTGTAAATCTCTTACCAACTTCTACTGCATCTAACTTATCAGAATCCTTTACAGTCATGATCATCTTCTTATGCTTTGGTAAATCTACACCAGAACCTAAGAATGCTTTAAATAACGCTTCCTCAAAGTTCTTGGAAATACCGAGACACTCACCTGTAGACTTCATTTCTGGTCCAAGGCTGATATCCGCACCACGAATCTTCTCGAATGAGAATACTGGCATCTTGATTGCCCAGTATGGAGATTCTGGCTGAAGTCCTGGCTCGTAACCTAAGTCTTTTAACTTCATTCCTGTCATAACCTTTGTTGCAAGGTCAACGATAGGAATACCTGTTACCTTACTGATATAAGGAACGGTTCTTGAAGAACGAGGGTTAACCTCAATGACATATACTTCATCCTGATATACAATGAACTGGATATTGATAAGACCGATAACGTGTAAAGCCTTTGCCAGTAACTTTGTATAATGTCCGATAACCTTTTTAATCTTAGGAGAAAGGTCTCTTGCAGGATATACGGAAATACTGTCTCCAGAATGGATTCCGGCTCTCTCTACATGCTGCATGATACCTGGGATAACGATTTCTTCACCATCACATACGGCATCAACCTCTACCTCAACACCCATCAGGTATTTATCGATAAGGATTGGATGTTCCTGTGCATATCTCTGGATAACATCCATAAATTCTGAAATATCCTCATCTGAAATAGCAATCTGCATACCCTGTCCACCAAGTACGTAGGAAGGACGGATTAATACTGGATAACCAATCTCGTTGGCTGTCTTGATTGCCTCTTCTTTTGTAAATACAGTACCTCCCTTTGGTCTTGGGATACAGCACTGCTCAAGAATCTCATCAAAAAGTTCTCTGTCTTCGGCTGCATCTACGTTCTCAGCACTTGTACCAAGAATTGGAACACCGATTTTATTTAACTTTTCTGTTAACTTAATAGCTGTCTGTCCACCAAACTGTACAACTGCTCCGTCCGGTTTCTCTAATTCTACGATATGTTCTACATCTTCCTCTGTTAAAGGCTCGAAGTAAAGCTTATCTGCGATATCGAAGTCAGTACTTACTGTTTCAGGGTTATTATTTACGATAATCGTCTCGTAACCCATTTCTTTAAATGCCCATACACTGTGTACAGAACAGTAGTCAAACTCAATACCCTGTCCGATACGGATCGGACCAGAACCCAGTACCATAATCTTCTTCTTATCAGAAGTTTCTTCTACTTCATTAAAGCTTCCAAAACAAGAGTAATAATATGGTGTTTCTGCCGCAAACTCAGCCGCACAAGTATCAACAACTTTGTAGGCAGGAACGATATCCATCTGTCTTCTTAAGTTCTTTACATATTCTTCACTCTGACCGATAAGCTCTCCGATAACTTTATCAGGGAATTCCATTTCTTTTGCTTTAAGTAAAAGGTCACGGTCTAATTCTTCTGCGTTCTTAAGTTTTGCTTCCATCTCAACGATGTTATTTAACTTATCGATGAACCATAAATCAATTTTTGTAATGTCATGAATCTTCTGTGGATTCACTTTACGGCGGAGTGCCTCTGCGATACAGTAAATACGAAGGTCATCTACAATATGAAGATGTTCTTCTAATTCTTTGTCGCTTAACTTGTCAAAATCGCCATGCATCAGGCTGTCTACATGCTGCTCTAAGGAACGGAGAGCCTTCATGAGACCACCTTCAAAGTTAGTGCAGATACTCATTACCTCACCAGTTGCCTTCATCTGTGTTGTCAGATGACGGGAGGCAGAAATGAACTTATCAAATGGAAGTCTTGGAACCTTTACTACACAATAGTCAAGTGCTGGCTCAAAACTTGCGAATGTCTTACCTGTTACGGCATTCTTAATCTCATCTAAGTGGTAACCAAGCGCAATCTTTGCAGTAACTTTGGCAATCGGATAACCAGTTGCCTTAGAAGCTAATGCAGAAGAACGGCTTACACGAGGGTTAACCTCGATTACACAATAATCAAATGTATCTGGATTTAAAGCGAACTGTACGTTACATCCACCTTCTACACCAAGTTCGTCAATGATATTTAATGCGGAATTACGGAGCATCTGGTACTCTTTATCTCCTAAAGTCTGAGAAGGAGCAACTACGATACTGTCACCGGTATGAACACCAACCGGGTCAAGGTTCTCCATATTACATACGGTAATACATGTTCCATTTCCGTCACGCATTACTTCGTACTCGATTTCCTTCCATCCTGCGATGGACTTCTCTACTAATACCTGGCCTACACGGCTCAAACGAAGACCGTTCTGGATGATTTCCACGAATTCTTCCTCATTATCTGCGATTCCGCCGCCGCTTCCTCCAAGAGTGTATGCCGGACGAAGAACAACCGGATATCCAATCTTCTGCGCATATTCCAGACCATCTTCTACATTCGTAACAATCTGGCTTGGTGCGATTGGCTCTCCAATCTTTTCCATTGTTTCTTTAAATTCTTCTCTGTCCTCAGCCTTACGGATTGTTTTACCTGTTGTACCGATAAGCTTTACTTTGTGCTCTTTTAAGAAACCACACTCATCTAACTCCATAGCGATATTTAACGCTGCCTGTCCACCTAATGTTGGAAGAAGACTGTCCGGAGAAACTTTTAAAATGAGCTTCTTGATAACTTCTGGTGTTAATGGCTCAATGTATACTTCATCTGCGATATCTTTATCTGTCATGATTGTTGCAGGGTTAGAGTTAACAAGGACAACATGAATTCCTTCCTCTTTTAAGGAACGACATGCCTGTGTTCCCGCGTAGTCAAACTCTGCAGCCTGTCCGATAACAATAGGACCGGAACCAATTACAAGGACTTTTTTAATACTGGTATTCTTAGGCATCTTTTGCAACCTCCATCATATTGATAAACTCTTCAAATAAAAATTCGGAATCGTTTGGCCCAGGACAAGCTTCCGGATGGAACTGTACTGTCATAACGTTCTTTCCAAGATAGTGAACTCCCTCTAATGTACCATCATTTACATTAATAAAGCTTACTTCTGCAATATCTCTGTTCAGAGAATCTTCCATTACCATGTATCCATGGTTCTGTGAGGAAATATAAACCTTTCCTGTTTTTAAATCTTTTACCGGATGGTTGGCTCCACGATGTCCGTATTTCATCTTCTTTGTATCTGCGCCGTTGGCAAGTGCCATGAGCTGATGTCCAAGACAAATACCAAAAATTGGAATATTCGTAGCAAATAACTTCTTAAGCTCCTCGATAATCTCCACACATTCCTTTGGATCTCCAGGACCGTTCGAAAGCATGATTCCATCTGGATTTGCTGCGATAATCTCTTCTGCCTTTGTGTAAGCAGGGTAAACCGTAACTTCGCATCCACGCTTATTTAAAGACTTCTCAATATTCTTCTTTGCTCCAAAATCCATGAGGGCAACTTTAAAACCATCTCCTGGAAGCACTCTCTTTTCCTTACAGCTAACTTCACGAACAACACCTTGTACTTTATATTCTTTTAACTGCTTTACTACTTCGTCCAGGTCGAAATCTTCTCTTGTTGTAATCATTCCGTTCATAACACCGTACTCTCTTAAGATACGTGTCAGATGTCTAGTATCAATTCCTGAAATTCCCGGAACATCATATTTCTTTAAGAATTCATCTAATGTCATCTCGTTACGGAAGTTGCTTGCCAGTTTTGCACATTCTCTTACAATAAGAGCTTTTGGCCACGGATGAATGGACTCCATGTCTTCCATACAGATTCCGTAATTACCAATTAATGGATAAGTCATAACAACGGACTGTCCTGCGTAGGATGGGTCTGTCAATATCTCCAGATATCCTGTCATGGAAGTATTAAAAACTACCTCGCTGATTACCTCTCTGGCTGCTCCAAAGCTTTCGCCGGTCAGCACAGTTCCGTCTTCTAAGATTAGAAATGCCTTCATGATTCACGTTCCTTTCTATATTCAATCATTTGCAACTGCATATTAAGGAAAATGCAAAAACAGCACTGGAGTAAGTCACTCCTAATTACAGTTCTTTGCAAAAAAAAAGACGGGTTCCCCCGGCTCATTGTGCGAAAACTATGCTTATCAAACAAATCGGCCGGGAACGTGTCTTTTCAGACTTGCGAAAAAAACTGACATCTACGTTGCCGCTCTTTGCATAAATACTTAAATTGTACAAATTCTAGCATACATCGAATGCAATTACAAGAGAGGAACAGCGAAAAACTACAATTTCTATCTTTCGCCGCCCATTCCCCCCCTTATTACCATGTCGCTTTGTGCATAATTCCGATAACTAATTTTCTGTCAGCAAGAAATTATTTCAGCTCCGCAATTCGACTTACTGCGACATAAATCTGACTAATTTTATACCACGTTGCAAAGTCCACAACTCCCGTTTCCGGCAAATGGAAAATCTTCTGAAAAATCTTTACAGAATTTGCCGTTGCCGGTCCATAAATGCCGTCCACCCTGATTTTAGGAATCAATGGATAGTCCCCTGCAATTACATTGAGCTGTTCCTGCATTTGTCTCACTTTTTGTCCCGAAGCTCCAATTGTCAGCTCATATCCCGGATATGACGCCGGAATTCCTGAAATCGTCTCCGCTTCATTAATATACATATCATCCCCATAATAGTATCTTAAAATCTCAATCGCAGAAAGCCCGTCATCCCCTAATGCCTTCGAACCCCACTGGCTCATAAACTCCGGACAGCTTACCCGCTTGCCGTCACAGTACTGTGTGAGTATTGGCTGTGTCACTTCTGGTCTTGAAAGGTAGGAATTGAAAATTTCATCTACTACATTGCTGATGGAATCATAGGTGTTTTTGCCGTTAATCCACTTTTGGTCAAAGGCGGTGGATGATGTGATGGTGAAGTCTTTTCCCTTTCCCCGATACCATTCAGTGTAAACCCTGTTTAACGTAAATGACATAATCGCCAATATATTTGCCCTCAAAGTTTCTTTTGGCCATGTAGAATAAATTTCGCAGGAAGCTACATTTTTAATATAATCTTTATATAGTACATAATAATTCTTTGCCGTATTATCAGAAACGGCTCCATCATGTACTATAACATACTCCGGGATTACAACTCTGCTCAATACAACCTCGCCTGTTGCCTGAATATCCTTAACCTCGCTCTCTGCGATTTTTGGTGGATAATCTCCATATAATGTGTGCGGGCCGATTGCAAGAACTTCATACGAAGCCGTTTCTGTAATTGTCGGTTCCAAAGAGAGATTCTGCAAAGCAAGCTGCCCGGAAAGCATCTGACTTCCTGCAATTTCCACTGGCTCAAATCCTGGAGCTGTTATTTTTAAGTTATACTCTGAGTATGGCTGATTCAGTCCTGGTTCCATTGAATATTCTAAAGGAGGGGTCTCTAACTCAATCACTTCTGTCTGTCCCGACAAATCTGTTTTTAATACTTCTAATATTTTATCCGGTTCCCCCGCAGAAGAAATCTCCACTGCAGCATCCGTAATCGGGCGTTTCCCCCGGTTGGAAACAAGAGATACCTGTAAGGTTCCTACATCTGGCATAATAAACACCTGCGTTTTTTATTATAGTATTCTGTGGAGAGAATGCCGTGACAAACAAATGACTCAACATTAAAATCTTATCTCACACTCTCTCGTTCGATAAATTCATACGGATTAACCTGTATCTGACTGACTGGTTTTTCCTGTATCATCCGTAGCACAGATGAGCGCAGCTGGCTTCTTCACTTTTTTACCCTCTGCTCTCTGTAACTCAAATTTGTTATAATATGATTATATATCGAATTTAATTTTTTTGTCAAAGTATTCGAACTTATGTTATAATAGTTGTCAGGAAACTAACTGATTTATAGTAATTTATTTTTAAGAAAAGAGGATGATATCATGAGTGAATCAATGGCAGATTTCGAAAAAGAAATTGACGAATCTCTTAAAACACTGAATGTTGTGGAGAATGAGGGAGAGGCTACAGAAGAAGAAACTGGATTTAACGCTTGGGATAAAGTACAGCAGTATTTAGAGGATGGTACTGTTCTTACTTTAAAAGTCGGCGGTATCGTAAATAAAGGTGTTATCGTTTATGTTGATGGGCTTCGCGGTTTTATTCCTGCATCCCATCTTGAAATTGGTTATGTAGAAGACACAAATCCATATCTTGGAAAGACTGTTGAAGCGAAAGTTATCACAGCTGACCCAGAAAAGAATCGTCTCGTATTATCTGTAAAAGAAGTTCTTTACGATAAAAAGCGGGCAGAAAAAGAAGCGCGTATCAACGCAATTGAAGCTGGCGCTGTTCTTACTGGTAAAGTAGAATCTCTCATGCCTTACGGCGCTTTCGTTGATCTCGGCAATGACATTTCCGGTCTGGTACACATTTCTCAGATCGCACAGAAACGTATCGAATCTCCAGCAGAAGTTTTAAAAGCTGGGCAGGAAGTCAATGTTAAAGTATTAAAAGTTGAGAATGGCAAGATTAGTCTCAGCATGAAGGCTTTAGAGGAAGTTGCTCCGGAAGAGGAAGATACAAGCGGCGAAGAAGTTGTAAGCTATAAAGATGAAGGCGATGCAACAACAGGATTAGGAGCTTTGCTAGCAGGTCTTAAACTCTGATTTGCCGCAGGCAAATAGACGCCCGCTGAGAATGAAAATAATCCTTATTTGTGACTTTAGTCGCAGCGTGTTGAATACTCGCTCGTATCCAGCACTTGCTTCAAGGCCACAAATAAGGATTATTTCATTCTCAGCAGGCTGTATTGCTATCGCTTTTGTTGCCATGCTCGCCTCAAAAGGATCAATTCCGAATCCAAAGCTCGTACTTTTCTTAAAGACTGGAATTTGTGGGGGATTTACTACCTTTTCAACCTTTGCTTTAGAATCTGCAACTCTGATGAAAAGCGGACATCCGAAAGTGGCTTTTCTCTATATATTATTGAGCATCCTCGTGGAGGTAGGTGCTATTTTTATTACTGAGTTCGTCTGTTTCGGCACCTCCGAATCCCTCTTCGAAAACACACATCCGCAATAATCCTGCCGATACAGATGGTATTCCTCAGACAATGCAATAGAACGTAAATACCCTCCTTTTTTCTTAAAATCAGATGGCAGATGTTTCACCCCATATTTATCAGCAAGTTTTTCTCCAATCTCATTAATCCACTGGGCATTTTTGTGCGGGCTGATTGAAAGGGTTGTCGAAAAATAATCCGCTCCCATCTCTGCAGCTTTCTTCGCGGCTTCTTCCATACGAAGTGCGTAGCAGTGATAACAGCGAAGTCCTCTTTCCGGCAAGTCTTCCATTCCCCTTGCCATATCAAAAAATACCTGTGGGTCATAGTCACCTTCTACGAAAGTAACATCTTCCTCATAACCTGCTTCATGAATAAAACGCTGAAGCTCTTTTACCCTTTTGGTATATTCTGTTTCTGGTGTGATATTGGGATTATAATAAAAAATCGTAATTTTAAAATACTTTGTCAGATATTCAAGAACATAGCTGCTGCAAGGCGCGCAGCATGCATGAAGGAAAAGAGCTGGGCGATTTTCTCCCTCAGCACACTCCTTCTCAATTTTATCTGTGATTTTATCCAATATCTTTTGATAATTTACTTTCTGAATATTATTGGTATTCATCTAAACTCTCCTTGTAATTTTATTTCTTCAAAATATCCATAACAAACTCATCATAATCCTGCTTTTTCATTTGAAGTGTTTATTTTGAAGCATTGTATCACAAAATAAATAAAATTCTGACTGTTCTTCAACTGCCAAAGACAGCCTCAGAGAATAAAATAATCCTTATTGTGGCCTCGGAACAAGTGTTGGATACGGGCGGGCAGAGCGAGTATTCAACACGCTGCGACTAAAGTCACAAATAAGGATTATTCTCTGAGGGTGTCTCCCTTTGCCTGCGGCAAAGCAGAAGTTACTCTAAACCTTTGATTGCGTTGACTGTCTTCTGGTATTTTTCTTCTACTTTCTGGAACATATCTTCACTTCCGGCTGTTTCTTTTCCTCTTAACTTTTCAGTGATTTCTGCGCTTACTTCGTAGAGTTCATCAAATCCGAGGTTTAAGCATACACCTTTTAATGTATGTGCTGCGCGGAACGCTTCTTCGCCATCATTTTTTTCCAGATTTTCTTTTAAATTATTAAAGCTTGGATCTTGTAAGAACTTTAAGGCAAAACGTTTAATCATGGCTTCGCTGCCCATTCTTCCTAAAACACTCTCGTAATCAGACCCCATCTGTTCATAACATTCTTTTACTGTCATTGTCGTTCTCCTTAATTCTTCTTCATTTTACTTAACATTTCTTACTTTTTGTCTTCTGGCATGGATAATTCTGATATTTCTGAAATCGGACATTGTACTGATACTGGTGAAATTTCTGGAACATCCTGAACTTCAAGTTCTTCCTTTATTTTCCCTTGAATCTCTTCGAGACATTCTAAAAGAAGTGGATTAAATGCCCCACATTCTCCGGCTAATATCATTCTAACCGCTTCTTTATGAGAATAGGCCTTCTTATAGATGCGATCACTCACTAATGCATCATACACATCTGCCAACGATACAATCTGAGCGGAAATAGGAATCTGTTCTCCTTTTAAGCCGTCCGGATAGCCTCCTCCATCATACCGTTCATGATGCCAGCGGCAAATCTCATAAGCAACTTTTACTATTGGTTCATCCTGGTGTAATGCCAGATTCTTTAAAATAGATGCGCCAATAATCGGATGTCTTTTTATGACTTCAAATTCTTCCTCTGTCAGCTTTCCTGCTTTATTTAAAATTCTATCGCTGATGCCAATTTTTCCAATATCGTGAAGTGCAGATGCCGTTATAATAAGCAGCCTGTCTGACCCATTCAAATGATATTTATCTGTCTTTTGTACAAGACTTTCTAATAAAAGTCCAGTGAGAATATTGATATTAAGCACATGCTGGCCGCTTTCTCCATTACGGAACTCCACAATCTGGCTTAATATACTGATCATCATCCGATTATTCTTTTCTTTTTCATATACCTGATTCGTAATTAACGTAACAAGATGTCGCTGTTTTGCATAGAACTTGATAGTATTCAGCACTCTTCGATATACTACTCTTGCATCAAATGGCCGACTGATATAATCGACAACGCCCATCTCGTATGCTCTTCGCATGGTATCCGGCGAATTTTCACTGGAAATCATGATAACCGGAATTTCTTCATTCCAATGTTCCTTTATCATGAAGTCAAGAACTTCAAATCCATCCACGACTGGCATAACAATATCTAAGAGTACAATGGAAATGCTTGTACCATATTGTTGAAGAATTTCAAGTCCCTCTTTTCCATTCTCCGCCTCTAAAATATCAAATTCTTCTCCAAGCATTTCTGAAAGAAGCATGCGGTTCATTTCCGAATCATCGATAATAAGGATCTTTTGCCCGCCTTTTCTTCCAGTTTCTCTATCTTCAGTACAGATCTTAGATTGTTCTGTAACTACGCTATTCTTTGTCATCTTTGCCTGGTACATATACTTGTCTGCACGTCGGATTGCATCTTCTATCTTCTCTCCATTTGATAAAACACCTCCAACACTCACAGAAAGACGAAGCTGTGAATATCCTGGAACTGCTGCTGTATGAACTCTTTCCTGAATCTGGCGCAGCTTAATCTCAAAAGCATCTCCCTTGATATCCGGCAATAAAAGTAAAAACTCATCACCACCATATCTTATGAGTATATCGCTCTTACGGATATTCTTCTTTATAATCTGTACAACAGTATCTAATACCATATCTCCTGCTTCGTGGCCATAGGTATCATTGTAAATTTTAAAATCGTCCAGATCTATCATGGCAACTCCGGCTGAAAAACGTGTTGTCTTAATCTTCTCTTCAAAATACCTGCGATTATACACGCCTGTCAGTGCATCTCTATAAAGCTTATCGTTATATCCGCTAATCTCACTCAATAACTGATTCTTTCCATCATCATCTACCAGAACTTCTCTGTCAAGACGGCTGATCATTTCCATCGCATATGGCTTACCATCTATCTTTACATATTTCGAAATTACCTGATAAAAATCCTGTCCAAGTAATTCAAGCTTCGTGCGCTGTACTTTATCCTGCATTACTTTTAATGAAATACAGTTCTCACAAACTTCATTCCTTCCCCAAAAAGAATAGCACTGGCATACCTCGCCGCCCTCTGACTCAATACCACTGCCTCCATAGAGAGTTTCTTCATCAAGCAAACGCACAATGTCGAATACTTTTTCAAGTTGCTTTATCATCTCTTCTGATTCCTGCTTTGTCATTGTTTCATCTGCCTGCATCCGTTCCCCTCGCTTTCCTTTTTGTCTGTTGTGACATCCTCCCCGCCTGTATAGGTGGGGCTTCCCAACCTCGGCAAGTTTAGTTCTCGTTCGATAGCACTACTGTGCTAAGCATATGCGAGCTATCCCCGTGTGTCCCACGGTTGTGTTATATTTTATAGCATATTACTGTTTTTATTATACCATTATGTAAACATATTGCATAGTACTATTCTCGGATATAACAGCCTTTCTGCTCCCAGTGGCCAACCCACTTTGCCTGCCGATTTGTACCCTGTGGACGCTTGCCGGAGGCTATCTGTAACGGATCTCCTACTGTATTCTTGTTATGAACTAAAACATCATATACTGCTTCATCCAGTCCTGTCTTTTCCAGATTCACAGCCGTTGTCTGGTCAAAGTCCGTATGTACCTTATGAATTGCAACGACTGCTGCTTCTGCCGCTGCCTTGATTGCTCCAGCATTTCCTTCGAACTTAATAAGAATATGTCCATCATATCCACTATACTCATATCCTAAAAGCCTGACATTGGCACTTTTTGCTATGGTATCCGCTGCCTGCAAGGCTGCTGCAAGACCGACGGCTTCTACAAAGCCGACACATTTCCTTCCCACACCATTCTCCTCCTGACATTTTACTATATAAAAATTCAAATAACTATTTCAGAAACAATTCATAAAATCACATGTAAAAATCCTCTATAATCTGAAATTGTTCTCATTATCCCATGATTATAATTATAACAGAGAATCCCATAAAATCAAGGAAAGTAATTCTTGACATTTTAGTGCCTAAACTATATAATTTTTGAAGCATTTTTTGTAATCTCGGAATTATTCTATATTTAATTTTGTTATTTTTTGATTGGTTGTACTCAAATTTATAAAATAAATATGATGCATAACATTAATAAAATTTGAATTCAGCCACCAAAAAGCTATTTTCAAAATCAAATACAGGAAAACTCCGTGAGTGCATCATCAGGGAGGTATTTATGAAAGAAAGAGAAAAATTAGGTTCTCGTCTTGGATTCATTCTGATTTCCGCCGGCTGTGCAATTGGAATCGGAAATGTATGGAAGTTCCCTTACATGGCTGGGCAAGGAGGCGGCGGTGCATTCGTACTCTTCTATCTCATTTTCCTGCTCATGCTCGGACTTCCTATTATGACAATGGAATTTGCCGTTGGAAGAGCAAGTCAGAAAAGTCCTGTAAAAGCTTACTACGCTTTGGAGAAACCAGGACAGAAATGGCATATCCACGGTTACATCACATTAATCGGATGTTATCTGTTAATGATGTTCTACACAACCGTTTCCGGATGGATGCTTCATTACTTCTATCTGACCGCAACTGGAAAGTTTACCGGACTTGATTCCGAGACAGTATCCGAACAGTTTAACACGATGCTCAGTCAGCCGCTCGTTATGGGATTCTGGATGGTTGTTGTCGTTATCGCCGGTATTTTAGTATGTTCCATTGGATTACAGAATGGACTTGAAAAAGTAACAAAAGTAATGATGATTTCCCTTCTCCTTATTATGATTGTCCTTGCTGTCAACAGCTTTTTTATGGACGGTGCAAAGGAAGGCTTAAGTTTTTACTTAATTCCTGACTTTGGACGAATGAAAGAAATCGGAATCATTAAAACGATTACCGGTGCCATGAACCAGGCATTCTTTACATTAAGTCTTGGTATCGGCGCCATGGCAATCTTCGGAAGTTATATCGGAAAGGAACGCTCTTTACTTGGAGAGTCTTTAAACATCGCTCTCTTAGACACATTCGTAGCAATCACTTCCGGACTGATTATCTTCCCTGCCTGCTTTACATTTAACGTAGACCAGACTTCCGGACCAGGGCTTATTTTTATCACTCTGCCAAATATCTTTAACCATATTCCTATGGGAAGATTATGGGGAAGCCTATTCTTCGTATTTATGTCCTTTGCCGCATTTTCCACGATTCTTGCCGTATTTGAAAATATCATTTCCTGCGGTATGGAATTAACTGGATGGAGCAGAAAGAAATCAAGCTTTGTCAATGCCATCGCTATTATCTTACTTTCTATTCCATGCGTACTTGGATATAACTTATGGAGCTGGGATGGATTTGCTGTATTTGGCGGTGCTGTACTTGATTTTGAGGACTTCTTAGTAAGTAACCTCTTCCTTCCACTCGGTTCCCTTGTATATCTTTTATTCTGTACAAGCCGATACGGATGGGGATGGAAGAACTTTACTACAGAAGCCAACACGGGAAAGGGGCTTAAGATGCAGAACTGGATGCGAGGATATATTACTTACATCCTTCCGCTAATTGTACTGTTTATCTTCTTCTTTGGATTATATGATAAATTTTTCTAAATTTTGATTTGCACAGTAATAGACGCCCACAGAAAATAAAAGAAACTATATTTGTGACTTTAGTCGCGGCGGTTTGGATACTCGCTTATACACGCGAGTATCCAAACCTTGCTCCGAGGCCACAAATATAGTTTCTTTTATTTACTGTGGGCTGTGCTTTGGATGGGCAAGAAAAAATGCAATCTATTTTGGAATAATTTGCAAATCCGTCGAAGGATCGTCTTTGACAGTTAAAGGAAATTCAGAAATTATTTTTGAGAAATTTGAGGAAGGAGATTGGCGATATAGAATATTCAAGAAATGAAATACCATAAGGTTGACACTTAAACTATTGTTATAATAGCACATTGATTTATGATTTCCACTAATAGTTAAAACCAACTTTCCAGAAAGCCATACCCCTCTAAAGCCTTCCTCAAATCCCTCCAATATGAGTTCTGAATTTATATAGACAGCCAAAGACAGCCCACGCTACAAATCAGAATCCTCCACATCAATCACTTTGGGTTGTTTGCGGTAGAGAATATCATACATGACTGGAACGATAAATAGGGTCATCAATGTTGCATAGAGCAGTCCAAATGCAACTACCACTGCCATTCCCTTCTGCATCGCATTTCCGGCATCCTGTGAAAATACCATAACACTCATGGAGAGAATTGTGGTGAGTGCAGTCATGAGAATGGGGCGCATTCTTGTTTTTCCTGTTTCTATCAGGGCTTCCCGTTTACTCATGCCACCTATTCGCAGCTGGTTGACGTAATCAACGAACACAATACCATTGTTTACAACGGTTCCCATTAAAATCATGAATCCCATCAACGCCATTGCGGAGATGGACATTCCAAAAAATCCAAGTCCGATCATTCCTCCTGTGAACGCTAATGGTACAGTGAAGATAACGATAAATGGGGATAAAAGGCTCTGGAACTGTGCAACCATTACTAAATAAATGAGCATGAATCCAAGTGCTAATGCTTTTCCCATCTGTTTTAACATATCTGTTGTCTGTGTGGCATCACCGGAAAGTTCTACTTCATAGCCGCCTGGCGCTTTGTATTTATCAATCTTATTCTGTAACTTTCTTGATAAAAGGGTTGCGTTTGCATTTTCATCAATTTCTGCCGTTACGGTAAGATATGGTTTCTGGTTTTCTCTGGTGATGTTGTCCATGCTGTATCCATCATCTTCAGAAGCAAAATCAGACAGTTTATATGTATGTTTTTCATCCTCACCATCACTGTTTTTCTCGGTTGTTTCTATTTTCATATCTAAAATATTTTCATAGGTGAGTTTATCCGTCTCATTAATGAGGTTGACTTCCACATCTTTCTCATCCATGTTGAGCGTAATCGCATTTTTCTCCGTTGTAGTATGTTTCAATATTTCCTGATAAATCTGTGCGATAGTCAGTCCATGTTCTGCCGCTTTATTGCGGTCAATTTTCAAATGAAGCATTTTGTCAGCGGACTCAATACCATTTGACGCTGTTTTTACTTCGGAAATCTCTTTCATCATCTTGATAACATCTTCACTGATTTTAATTAACTTCTGCTGGTCCTCTCCATATACGTTGACAGAAAGCCCGCCACCGGAAAGACTTGACATATCGCCCATTGCAGAAGAAGAAACCGTGATTTCCTTACATTTTACTCTTTTAGTTTTGCTCTCGATTTCTTTTCGGATTTTGCGAAATTCCTTTGTTGTCTTTATATTATCTTCTGTGATGATATTAAAGCTGAAGCTTGTGTAATTATCTGTCGTTCCTGTTCCGAGCATACTGGAAGTTACACTGGCATTCCCATCAAGGGCGGAAACCTTTTTAATGCCGTCTATTCCAGTTAGAATTCCCATAACCTCATCTGCTGTCTTGTAAGCATTTTCTTTTTTTACGTTATCATCTAATGTCATACTGACTGCAATCTGATTACTGTCCATGTCATCCATCATAACAATTCCCGTCCGCATACTCTGCATCACACAAAGTACAAGAAGTACAATAGAAATCGCTAACGGAACAATCTTAAATCGGAGAGCCAGTTCTAACACTTTTCCATACACATCTTTTATCTTATCAAACCACGGCTGTTTTACATCTTTTGTTTTTCTAAGGAGCACAGAACCCATTGTCGGCACAACAGTAAGTGCCACTAATAAAGAAGCAATTAATGCATAGGAAATGGTAAATGCAAACGGCATTAAAAGCTGGCTTACCATACCCGAAGTATATACCATCGGCAGGAATACGCAGATTGTTGTAATCGTGGATGCAAGAATCGGCCCTGCTACCTGCGCTGTTCCCCTCACCGCTGCCTTTGATGCCGACATTCCTTCATTTCGAAAACGGTAAATATTTTCCATTACTACAATGGAGTTATCTACGAGCATACCGATACCAAGACAAAGCCCGGCCAACGACATAACGTTAATATTAATTCCCGTAAAATACATGATAATAATGGCAAATAATACACTAAACGGAATACTGAATGCAACAACGATTGTCGGGCGGATATCTTTTAAGAAAAGAGCAAGTACAATAATTGCAAGTACTGCTCCTAAAAGGATACTGCTCAATACACTCTTTATAATAATGTTAATGTAATCACCCTGATTCATTATCGTGGTAAAGGAAAGTCCTTTATATTTTTTCTCTAAATCTTTAAAAGAGTTCTGAATTCCCTTGGATACGGTACTCGTATTTGCAGTACTTCCTTTAAATACTGATAAAAGAATCGCATTTTCTCCATTAACCTTAGAATAAGCATCTCCCTGATTATCCACTACTGTGATATCAGCAATATCTTTTACCCGAATCTTTCCCACTCCGTCAATCTTTGTAAGAACAAGATTTTTAAGCTGCTTTTCATTGGTAAAATTATCTCCGACTTCCACAAGCCACTGGTGTGAACTCTTATCCTCAATATAACCTGCCGGCATGGAAAAGTTCTGTGCTGAAATCATCGCAGACAGCGTATCGAGACTTAAAAGGGTATCAATATTTGCATTCTCTCTTGCCGCCTTTCGGGAATCTTCCAGTTTATCTTCTGAATCCTTTAACTCTTTTTCCGCAGATTCTATCTGTGTCTTACCTGCCGCAATCTGTGCTTGTCCAGAACCAAATCCTGCAGCGGCTGAATATCCGCCTGCAATAAGCTTTGACTGCTGCTCATCTAAGCCTTTCATCTGTTCATTTAATTTATCAATAATCGCTTTCTGTACCTTAATTTTTACTTGCAAGTTAGAAAGTTCAGTATCAATCTGTGGCAGGCGAACCTCCACTGCCTTATACATCTGTTTTAATGAATCTATTGTCAGCTTGGAAAACTGTTCACCATACCCCATCTGCTCCATCCAGGAAACAAAGGCTTCAAACTGCTTTGGATGTTGTATTGCTTCTTTTACAGAAGACGGAATCGTAATTCCCATCTGCTTTGCAGCCTCTCCCATTGTCGCATTTAAACTTTTGAATGTGTTATTCAGCGTCTTATACGTCTTCTCTAAACCTGCATCTTTATATGCTTTCTTCTCCGCTTTTAATGCACTCTGACTCGCTTTTAAGCTGTTAAGTTCCGCCTCATATGCTGCTTTCTGGGATAACGCTTCTGCGAGCTTTGTCTGTGCCTCTGCAAGCTTTGTATTCGTCTCTTCCTGCTTGCTGCTCAGCGTCTTTTCCTGCTTCTTTAACTGTTCCTTACTCTTTTTTAAAGAAGCCTTCGCCTCCTCAATCTTATCACTCGCCTCAAGGAGCTTATCATTCGTCTGTCCGAGAATCTTATCATTCATCCGTTCAATTTTCTTCTCATTCAGTCGGATTTCCACATGATCTTGTATCAAGCCATTCGCAGATACACTGGCAACACCATCCTGACGCTCCAGGTACGGCTTTACCGTCTGCTCCGTAAAACTGGACAGTTCCTTAATGTCTTTTCCCTCATAACTGACACTGGCATACATCGTTGCCATCATATCCGCACTGATTTCCATGATATTGGGTGTTCCGCAGCCCTCCGGCAAATCTAATGAATTCAGCGCTTTCGATACACGAACCAAAGCTGCCTCCATATTTGTATCTTCTGCAAACTCTAACATCAACATTCCATAATTATTTGCCGAAGTACTTGTCAGCTTCTCCACGCCGTTAATCGTACCAAGCGTACTCTCCATCGGTTTAACAACATCACTTTCCACCTTTTCCGGAGAAGCACCCACTTCCGTTGTAATCACAGCCATGTATGGGAGTTCCATTTTCGGCAAAAGATCTGTCTGCATCTCACCGAGACTGACAAAACCAATAACCAGGACAATGATTACGGTCACCAATACAAAATATGGCTTCTTCACAAAAAACTTTGTCATATCCTTTCCTCTAACTTTCTTTTTGTTCTCTTTCTTTATTTCTCTATCTGAAAAATGTCCACCCTCTACTATCAGAAATAAATCCTTAAATTTAGACATTATCATATAATTATATCACAAGATGTGTGAAATTACTATTTAATTCATTAAGAGACAGACGCCTGGGAAGAGAACCGATACCCTATATTTGTGACTTTAGTCGCGGCGCGTTGGATGCGAGCGCGTGGAGCGAACATTCAAACCACCGCGACTAAAATCACAAATAGGCCTTATTGGGGGCAATGGCTTCGTCTGTAGTTTGTCTAATGAATTAAATAATAATCTGTGTTATTATATTTGCAGGAGGTTTTAGATTATGATTCAAGATATTTACCCACATAAATTAGATAATCATTATGATATAAATGCCGTACCAGATATGGACAGTATCGTTTTGTATTTTACGGAAGAAGGAGTTCTTCACCGGCTCGGTCAATATAAGGAGTATGATAACTATCTCTTTTTCCCTGCGGTTCGTGATTTTCCCAGTGATACTACTGACATTGATGAGTTCCCTTTTGAAAAAGATGATCTTACTTATCTTTTTTCTGTTGATGATGCCCATTACTTTTTACTGGAAAAAGAACCCGCTTATTTACCAGAAGGATATGATTTTGCTCCTGTCAGAAAACTCCGAACGAAGGAAGTGCATCCTAAATATCGTATTTTTACTGGAATTACAGGATTTCAGCTTAGTAATTGGTATAAGAATAATCGTTTTTGTGGCCGGTGCGGAAGCAAAACAGTTCATTCCACTACAGAACGCGCCTTAAAGTGTCCTTCTTGCGGACATGTTATTTATCCAAGAATTGTACCCGCAGTTATTGTGGGCGTTTGCAATGGAGATGAAATCCTTGTAACGAAATATCGTACCGGCTTTGCTCACTATGCACTGGTTGCTGGTTTTACGGAGATTGGAGAAACTTTAGAGGAAACTGTTCAAAGAGAAGTTATGGAAGAGACTGGACTTCATGTAAAAAATATTCGTTATTATAAATCTCAGCCCTGGGGAATTGTTGATGATATTCTTGCTGGATTTTATTGCGATGTTGATGGCGATACTGAAATCCAGATGGATGAATCTGAATTGAAACTCGCAGAATGGAAGAAACGAGAAGATATCGTATTACAGCCTGATGATTTCAGTCTGACAAATGAAATGATGCTAATGTTCAAAAAAGGTAAGCAATAAGCTTAAAATTCTTTACCTTCAAGAATACCCCATATATGTGACCTCGGAGCAAGGTTTGGATGCGAGCGCAAAAGTGAGCATTCAAACCGCTGCGACTAACATATATGGGGTAGATTCTCTTTTTTTGGGGGCTCTCTTGCCAGCGGCAAACTAAAAGTTATGCTTCTATATCAATTTGTTCCTGCAATACGACACATCCTGCCATGTCTCCAATTACATTGACACAAGTTGCTCCCATATCACATAACGTATTGATACTGATATACACGCCCATGACTCCTGCTGGAAGTCCTGCCATTGTCGCAAGTGCCGCAAAGGATGCAATCGCTCCACCTGGGATTCCCGGCGTTCCTACGGATAGGAGTACATTTGCTAAGAGTACAAGTACCATCATGGAAATGCTGATATTTACATTACATGCATTGGCAAAGAACATGATCATAAATGACATTAAGATTGATACTGCGTCCATATTTACCGTTGCGCCAAGTGGAATGGTGATACTGGAAACCTGATTGGATACGCCAAGTTCATCTTCCACACACTGTTTGCTTAATGGAATTGTTGCAGAACTGGAACAGGTTCCAAACGCATTTAATGCGGCAGGCATAATCGCTCTGAAAAAACGAATTGGACTTGTCTTTCCAAGTACTTTTACTGCCGCTCCATATACTACTAATGCAAATCCAAAGAATGCAATATATAAAATGACAAGCTGTGTTGCTAAAGATACAATTGTGCTTGTTCCATTTGCCTCTACTACCGGTACAATCGTACAAAATACTCCAATTGGAGTGAAATACATTACTGTGCTGATAATCTTAAGACACACTTCGTTGAGAGAATCGATTACTTTTAATAATGGCTCTCCCTTTTCACCGATTGCAATTAATGTAAATCCGATAACTAATGAAAATACAAGTACCTGCAGCATATTTCCCTCTGCAAATGCCTTCACTGGATTAGATGGAATCAGACTCTTAACCGTATCTAAAATACTGTCCATCTTTGTTGCCTGAATATCTGATGTTGCCATCTCAAACTTTACGCCTCGTCCAAGATGAATGAGTCTTGGGATAATTAATCCCATAAAACTTGCAAGTGCTGTTGTACACAAAAAAAACAGCATAGCCGCTCCTGTAATCTTACCTGTTGTTTTTGCACTTCCAATACTGGCAATTCCCATCACGATAGAACAAAATACTAATGGAAAAATCATCATGTTCAGTGCATTCATATAAATGCTTCCTAATGCACTTGTCGCAGTAAGCACAACTTCAAACTTATCTGCCAGAAATAATCCTGTCAGAATTCCGAGAATCAGTCCGGCAAAAATCGCTCCGGTGATGTGCTTTCTGTACCATTGATAAAAACCTTTCATCTCTTTGTACTCTCCTCACTTTTCTTGTTGTAAAAATCTATATCTTTAGATATACAAACCAGAACTACAAGTTGCTTACTTTAACAACTATTTCGTGAAAATCTATATCTTCAGATATACAAATCTGTAACAATCTATAAAACAAATCCAGAGCATGTTTGAAAATACTTTCTGCAAATTATGGCATGCAGATTGCCTTTTGATTGTTCAAACACGATCTGGCTTCCTTACTGTATTTTATAGAATTGCTATAGAAATTAGTGTATACCAAAATGAAAGTTGCGTCAATGATTCTTTCATATTTATGCCAGAGCATATTTGTGGCCCCAGAGCAAAGGCTGGATGCAAGCGCATGAGCGAACATTCAACCTTTGTTCCGAGGCCACAAATATGCTTTATTTACCTTCCTGAGTTCGCCTCCTCCGCCCACGGCAAATCAGAACCTCCTCTTGCTATATGAATCATTATCCTTTATAATAAAGGTAATATTTATATTTAATAAACTTATAACTTTTATCAATATTTAAGGAGAATTCATATGCATTTTTGTCCCGAACGATTAATTCAAGTGAGAGAATCATTACATATCAACAAAGCTGAAGCTGCACGACGCTTAAACCTCTCTGCGATGGCTTATGGCCGCTACGAACGAGGGGAACGCGAACCTTCTTATCAGTACGCTTTTTATATTGCATACACTTTCCATTGTAATCTTGACTTTCTTTACGGGCAGTCTGATGAGATGGAAACAGATTTTATCACTATCACCCGCTCTGATTCAGAAGAAGTCTACTCTCTTGTAGAAGAAATGCAGAATAACAGTGATTTTGAAAAGAGAATTCTGGCTTATGCGGAGAAGTTAAGAGCGCTTTAATATTGTTTCGCAAAACTCCAGATAAATACTGCTATCAGTGTTATAATTAAAAGAGGGGCTGCCAATGATATGAATCCTGCTATCAGCAATCCAATTAAAATCACTGGCAGACCTATAATAAATAATAATGCTTTTGCCATTCCCCATGTAGCTTTACATGCTAAAACAATTAATTTAATTGATAATATCAGTATTCCTATTACAAATAATGTAATCATAATTTATACGCCTCTGCTTTCGTTTTGAGTTTTTTTGTTGCGCTTATTATATCATCCGCTCACCAACTCAAAAAGTTCTGTGATTTATTCATATTTACCAGGAATTTTTTATATTTTTCACATATATACTATTTTTCTTTATGTACATATTCTATAATACCTTCCCTTTCAATATGTATCTGTTCCTCAAGTATAGCTAATTTATGATAGACATTATTCTCTCGATTCAAATGCGCTCTAATGCAGTGCTTTGGTTGGACAGACTTTCGTGCATTCATAACATAAAATGCACTCTGTCCCATTTTTTCGCTTACGGGATTCTTTATTGACTTCAACATTCATGGGGCAAACTTTCAGGCATTTGCCGCAATGGATGCATTTATTTTCATCGCAATGGACACGCAAAAGCGAAAAGTAGCTCATTGGCTTGAGAAACACAGTAACCGGGCACAGATATTTGCAGAATGCGCGATTATCTTTAAATACAAAAGCCAACACAATACCTACAATATAGTAAAATGTATTTCCTCCAAGGAAGATCCAGAACATGATTCTCTCCAGATTCGCGATTTTCATCAAAAACAGGCTGAGAACCACTGCCAGGGATAATACAAACATCACATACCGCAGAACACCTAACTTTTCCTTTCGCGGCTTTTTCGGCTGCTTATAAGGCAGAAAATCCAGTACCATAGCCGTCCAACAGGCATAGCCACACCATCCTCGACCAAAAAGCAAAGGACCAAAAATCTTTGCTACTGCATAGTGGATCGTTGCTGCCTCAAAAACGCCCAGGAACAAATAATACCAAAAACCCTCAATCTGCATATTTTCACAGGAGATTATACCAAGATACAATAACATATAACTTCCTACCGCCAATTGCACAAAATGTCTGGCATAGCATTTTCCGGCAGTAAAAAGTGCTGTTCCTAATGCAAGGCATCCTCCTATGTAACTAAAATTCAACAGATAAAATATGTTATACTTAGCAATCCACAACGTAATCGCCACTAGCTCAAATAACAAAAATAACAGAAGCGATGGTATATATTTGCGAAACATAGTATTCTTTCTCATCATCGTCCCTATACTCCTATGATTTTTTATTTTTTCTCAGTGCATCGATGAGGAATTTTCTTTCTATCTCATATGGTCAGGTTCCCCTAAAAAGTTTGCAATTTCAGCAATCAGATGTTTCATCTTTTCTTCAAATCCTAACGAATTATCAATGATTCTAAGGTGTGAATGTCCGGTCCATGCTGCTATCAACTCATTGTTCCAGCTGCCTGTTCAAATACTTTTTCCTTCTCCAACTGAAGTTTCATCTGGCATTTCTGGTATTCCGTATTATCGGAACAGATCCACGGTTGTGTTATATTGTGTTAAGGTCATGCATTTACCAGCCGCATTCCCTCATTTCTGATATTTACCGCCGCATTTACATCTCTATCATGATGGGTTTTGCACTGTGGACAATCCCACTCTCTTAACGCAAGATTTTTCGTTTTTGCATTTTTGTAACCATAAACAGAACAGGTCTGGCTGCTTGCAAAAAATCTATCCACCTTCACAAGTTTCTTACCTTGTTCCTCCAATATATTTTTTATATTATAGTTCCACACTTCAACGACTTCGGTAGTAGTACACCAAAATAGTGATTAGCAAGTCAATTTATATTCGCCTGCAAGTTCTTCATTTAATACAACAATCTCAACACCCCAAATCTTTCAAATCTGAAGTAATCTTGCTTTCAGTTCTGCCAATGGATCTGCAAGCCATGTGATATCTTCTGCATTTTTTACAACAATAATTTTATTTTCAAAATAAAACTCTTTGGATGCTTAATAATTATTATACATTCCATTCATTACTTTCGGCAAGTAAGAAATAATCAATATGAAAATAACACAAAAAGGATGCGCTGCGATAACTTCTCCATTACCTTGGCACATCCTTCATATTATTATTTTGAACTCATCCATCGCGGGGTTGGTTTATTTCTTGAGCATTTTAAATCTCCACCAAGCTTACTAAAAAGCTGGCCACGTCCACACAAATGATTACAGAAAAATTTATTTCCACCGAATATTGCTATTCCTAACGGCAACAGGAAATCAAGCATCCCAAACCAAGCGAACAAAATATAAAAAAAACTGAGAGCAAAATAAATGATCGCCCATATCCATAAATAATCATACCAAAGTTTCTTTTTCTTCACACTGCTACCCTCTCTTTCATTTCAATACAGCCTACTGGACAGGACCTTGCACATTTCCCACATCCTACACACAATGTTTCTTCTACTACCGCATAGCATCCACGATGAACTTTAACCGCTGCCAGCGGACAAGTATTTTCACATACTCCGCAGGCAGCACAGCTTTTTTTATCGACACTTGCCACTCTTTTTGCCAATGCTTT
>UMIM01056898.1_pt1 | contig 28739 bp, 23 predicted proteins | sample 1965831 | NCBI WGS metagenome assembly UMIM01 (sample SAMEA4836125, study PRJEB28245) | human gut metagenome | biome: gut microbiome; material: fecal sample | place: Denmark | collected 2008 | reverse complement strand
CCTGTTCCATGGACAGCTTGCTTTGGGGACTGAATAGTTACATATATACAATAAAAATTACGAAAGGAGTTCTACTATGAGTTTAGAAAGAAAAATGATGCCAATTGGCGTCGAGAATTTTGAGAAACTCCGTAATAATGAGATGTATTATGTAGATAAGACGGAAATGATTTCAGATTTGCTTATTAATCATAGTGATGTAAATCTCTTCACTCGACCTCGGCGATTCGGCAAAACATTAACCATAGACATGCTGAAAACATTTTTTGAAATTGGACAGAATTCAACACTGTTTAACGGACTTGCAATCAGCAAGTATACTGATATATGCAAAAAATATCAAAATAAATATCCTGTGATTTTCATCAGTTTAAAAGGTGCAACCGGTTTTACTTATGAAAACGCATATAGCATGATCAAACAGCTTATGGCAGAAGAATACCAACGTCATAGCTATTTAGCAGATAGTAATATTCTTGATTCAGTAGAAATAGATCAATTCAACAGAATAAGAAGTATGTCATTAAACACAGGTGACTTGGAAAATTCTCTCCGCACTCTTACACGTCTGTTGAACAAACATCATAATCAGAAAGTAATATTGTTAGTTGATGAGTATGATGTTCCTTTGGATAAAGCATTTCTGAACGGCTACTATGATGACATGGTAAGCTTTATAAGAGTCTTTCTCGGTGAAGCTTTAAAAACTAACGGAAATATAGAATTTGCAGTTTTAACAGGTTGTCTGAGAATATCAAAAGAGAGCATTTTCACAGGAATAAATAATTTTTCTATGTTTACAATAACCGACGATCTGTTTTCAAGATACTTTGGGTTTACAGATGATGAAGTAAAAGAAATGTTGGAATATTACGGTGTATCGGACTACTATTCAACAACTAAAGACTGGTACGATGGCTACTCATTCGGAAATAATGAAATTTATTGTCCGTGGGACGTTCTGAATTACTGCAAACGCCTTCAGGTCGAATCGGATAAGTCACCGCAGGCTTTCTGGATAAATTCAAGCGGAAACGATATCATCCGTAAATTTATTGAAATGGCAAATACGACCACAAAATCTGAAATCGAATCACTTATTGCAGGGAATACTGTTGTTAAAGAGATTCATCAGGAACTGACATACTCTGAATTGTACTCCTCAATAGAGAATGTCTGGAGCACACTTTTTATGACCGGATATCTTACTAAGCGTAATCAGCTGGAAGATGACAAATATGAATTAGCTATACCAAATCTCGAAATAAGAAAAATCTTCCAAAAACAGATATACCAGTGGTTCAAGGAAATCAGCAGGAAAGATACATCAACATTAAATGCATTTTGTCAGACATTTGCAGATGGTAATGCTGAAGAAGCTCAAAGGTTGTTCACTGTTTTTCTCAAAAAAACGATCAGCATTCGTGATACCTATGTAAAAGCTTCAAAGAAAGAAAACTTTTACCATAGAATTCTCCTCGGTCTGCTCTCTTACAGAGATGACTGGATCGTAAAGTCAAACGTTGAATCAGGTGATGGATACAGCGATATTGTTATAAAAATTCCTGATGATGAGATTGGTATAATTATCGAAGTTAAATACGGCGAAGATGACAATATGGACAGAGGCTGCACAGAGGCTTTGGCACAAATCGAAAGGATGAATTATTCTGAGATTCTTGAAGATGACGAAGTTCAGACCATATACAAATACGGTATAGCCTGCTATAAGAAAAAATGTAAAATAGTAAAAGCCTAAAAAAATCCCCGGCAGGTAACCTTCCAGATTCAGGAAAGCGACCCACCGGGGATTATTTTTGTATAAGTATCAGGTTATATCTATCTTATGTTCCTCAATGTATTCAAAAGCACGTCTGCCGATGTCGTCAAAGGTAAATTTTATCTCCATTGTTTTTTCGTCATATATAATAATGCTGTCGATCATCGCAAGAACGATTTCCCTTGTTATAGGCTGAGATGAGTCATTTTCTCTGATCGAACGGTTGTACTCATCTGTGATCTGTTTCATCTCGGTCAGAACACTGCATTGCGTATAGAATGCCTGTTCAGCACTATGCAGTTTTTCTTCTGCATTCTTTATTTTATCGTAACCGCCAACCACACCCTAACGTTGATTCGGCACTAAAAAAGCGATAAAATAGTTCCAAAGGGATTTACCCCGAAAGGAGCTGAGAATATGCCAACGATCAGAGAAGTAAAAACCAAGCTTCGTCAACTACCTTTGACCGCTTTTCCGTCATTGGTCAATTCCTTCAGAACTTTCAGTTTACCCTTTGCCTTGACGATTTCAGGCTCTGCATCGCCGTTTCGGACAGCGATACCAGCTGAATCATATCCTCTGTATTCCAATTTTGACAGACCGTCCAAAAGAATCGGTGCTGCTTCATTTTTTCCTGTAAACCCAACAATTCCGCACATGTTTTACTTCTTTTAGTCTCTTCTGAAAATATCTCTGGTGTAGACCTTTTCTGCTACATCATCAAGACAGGAATCATATCTGTTTGCAATGATCGCATCAGACATTTCCTTGAATTTTGTAAGGTCGTTGACTACAACGCTTCCGAAGAATGTTTCACCGTCCTTTAATGTCGGCTCATAGATGATAACTGATGCTCCCTTTGCCTTTACTCGCTTCATAACCCCTTGAATCGAGGACTGGCGGAAGTTATCGCTGTTGGACTTCATCGTCAGACGGTAAACACCGATCACGATCTGTTTTTCAGAATCAGCATTCCACTCGCTGTTTGAACTGTAATAGCCTGCTTTTTCGAGAACTCTGTCAGCAATGAAATCTTTTCTTGTGCGGTTGGAATCAACAATTGCAGACATCATATTTTGCGGCACGTCAGCATAATTTGCAAGAAGCTGTTTTGTATCCTTCGGCAGACAATAACCGCCGTAACCAAATGAAGGGTTATTATAGTGTGTACCGATTCTTGGATCAAGGCACACACCATCAATGATCTGCTGTGTATTCAGACCTTTCATTTCTGCATAGGTGTCAAGTTCGTTGAAATATGACACTCTGAGGGCGAGATATGTATTGGCAAAGAGTTTGACAGCCTCTGCCTCTGTGAAGCCCATAAACAGTGTATCGATATTTTCCTTAATTGCACCCTGCTGGAGAAGTCCTGCAAATGTGTGGGCAGCTTCAACAAGTCTTTCATCGTTCATGTCCGTTCCCACAATAATTCTGGACGGATAGAGATTATCGTACAGAGCCTTGGATTCTCTCAGAAACTCAGGGCTGAAAATGATATTCTTACTGCCTGTCTTTTCACGAATGCTTTTGGTATAGCCTACCGGAATTGTGGATTTGATTACCATAATGGCATTCGGATTATACTTCATGACAAGGTCAATAACCGCTTCCACAGCACTTGTATCGAAGAAATTCTTCTTGCTGTCATAGTTGGTCGGTGCTGCAATAACCACAAAATCCGCATCTTTATATGCCAATTCTGCATCAAGTGTCGCTGTCAAATCAAGTTCCTTTTCGGCAAGGTATTTTTCGATGTAGTCGTCCTGGATCGGCGACTTTCTGTTATTGATAAGGTCTACCTTTTCAGGTATTATATCTACTGCTGTTACTGTATTATGCTGTGCAAGTAATGTTGCAATTGACAGCCCTACATATCCTGTTCCTGCTACTGCGATTTTCATAAAAATCCTCTCCCCCTTATATCTGATAGAATTCTTTATACCACTCTGCAAATTTTCTGAGTCCTTCTCTAAGGCTTGTACTCGGTTTGAAATCAAAGTCTGCTTCCAATGCACTTGTATCGGCATATGTGACCGGAACATCACCTGGCTGCATTGGTACAAGTTCCTTATGTGCATCAAAATCATAGTCCTGCGGCAATACACCTGCACGGATCAATTCTTCACTAAGGATCTGTACAAAGTCAAGGAGATTTTCCGGATTGTTGTTGCCTATATTGTAGATCTTGTAAGGAGGTATCGGAAGTCCGTCCTCACCATTTTTCTTTTCAGGCGGACTCATCATAACACGCTTTACACCTTCAACGATGTCATCAACATATGTAAAATCTCGCTTACAGTTACCATAGTTGAAAATCTTGATAGTTTCATTGTTTACAAGCTTGTTAGTAAAACCAAAGTACGCCATGTCAGGACGACCGGCAGGGCCGTAAACTGTAAAGAAACGAAGTCCTGTTGACGGAATATTGTAGAGTTTTGAATAGGCATGAGCCATAAGCTCATCACTTTTCTTTGTTGCTGCATAAAGTGAGACAGGATTGTCCACCTTATCATCTGTACTGAAAGGCACTTTTTTATTGCCACCATACACGCTTGACGAACTTGCATAAACCAAATGTTCCACAGGATGATTCCTACAAGCTTCCAGAACATTATAGAAACCGATGATATTTGATTCAATGTATGCATCAGGATTTGTAATGCTGTAACGAACACCTGCCTGAGCCGCAAGATTTACCACAATATCGATCTTGTTTTCTGTGAATATTTTCTCTATCAATGCCTTATCTGCAAGATTGCCTTTGATAAACATATACTTGCAATTCGGCTTTGATTCTGCCAACTTATTGATTTCAGCAAGACGATATTCCTTTATGGATACATCATAGTAGTCGTTTACGCTGTCAAAACCGATGATATTTATTGTTTCGTTTGTTTTCAGAAGTTCTTTTACAAGGTTGCTTCCGATGAAACCGGCTGAGCCGGTGACTAAGATTGTTTTCATTTTACAAATCTCCCTTTTACCCTTCTAAACATAGATAATACTCTTTCACGATAAAAAACACTGTTTATTAAAATAGCAATTACAAGCCAAACAGCAAACACTTCAATAGCAAGCAAAAACCACGAAACATAAGAAACAGACAACATTGGTATTTTAAATGTTGCAAGGCTTGCAACGATTACTGTTATTACATCAACCCCACACTGTTTTAAGAAATTCTTAAACGGCCAACAAATAATGTTCTTTGAATCATATCTCGCCATCCATACTGTCTGATACGCCATGGCTACAAGAGTACCAATTGACACTCCGACAAGTCCCCATATTTTAACAGTTGCAATTGAAACAACAATATTCAAAATCATTGCTACAATGTAATTACTCTGCGTTTGCTTGTAATGTCCAGCTGCTAAAATTAAAATATTATATGGTAATCTAAGACAATGCCCCGCATTTGCAATAGTTATCAGAACTGCAAATAATGGCTGAATATAATCAGCATCATGGATTCCATTTGTGTACACCCTTACAAAATTTACAAGTAAAACACCAGTACAACCAAAAACTAATGTTGTACCAGTATGCAGGAACCATTCAACATATCCGAAAAAGTTGTTAAGCTTTGCCGTTTCTTTTTTTGCCAGCATCTCTCCTATAAGAGATTGGAATCCATTTGTCATAGATAACAATGCACTCCTAACTCCAGCAATGGCTAAATAATACACAGAGTAAATGGATACATTAGCAAGAGAGGAAAACAATGTCAATACAATATTATCTGTTCCACTAAGAACATAGGCTGCAAAATGCTGCGCCATTCCATTCCATTTTTGCTTTATGGGTTCTTCAGTATATGTAATTTTTCTGTTTATCGCATAGTGTTTTTTTACATAAAGCACAAGAAAAAAAGGTCGAAGCAAAAATATCAACGATGTTGTCAGTTTGACAATCTGGATAGAAGCACCCAACTTGATTACAACATAACAAGCTATTGTATTAAGAATCAGTGTGATAATCTGTGCAGTATATTGAATATATCCTCGTTGATCCGCATTTAAAAGCAGACTATTTACTATACCAAAATAATATTGAGCAAAAGAGCTGATACAAATAGCTGCAATCAACAATGCGGTATACATATGACCGAAACTTTTATTGACAAGCATCGGATAAAATATCATAAGTAATACCACATAAACCAACAGTATTTCTGCAAGTCTCCTAAAAAACTTATTTGCAGACACATATATCTTGCTAATCATATCAGTATCATTTTCAGCCAATGGTTTATACAAAGCAGATTGTACAACAGCACCAACGCCCAAATCCAAAAGTGTTATGACCCCCAGAAACTGCGTGATACTATTTACAAGGCCATTGACATCAGAACCAAATGACTCAAGTATCAAACGTGGTAATATAAAACCACATATGACGTTTACCACTTGTAATCCAAGTGATGTTATGGTATTTAGTGCTAATTTTTTACCTCTCCCAGCCATTATATTGACTTATCCTTTCTTATCAGGAAGTTTTATCCACGAACCAAATTTCAAATCATAACTTTCCGGAATTATTTTATCAAAACCACTTGCATCAAAGAAAGTCAACTCTCCAAAATAAACCTGTGCATTTACTTCGTAAAAGTCAACTCTTAATGTTGCTGTTCCCTTTGCAAGTTTTTCTGCAAGTTCAAACATTTTCTCGTAATTTGCCGGTTTCTCTGGTTTGACATCTGCATGAGAATAACCCCATGTAAAATCAAGCCAATTATAGGATTCGTCAAAATAATCGGCTCTTGTATCCGTACCTCTATCCGTGTTTATCATACAAAATTTGGCTTTGCCATTGAACGTATAAATTTTATAGTCCCTTAATTCTCTGACTTTTGCATCTTCCATGTATTTTTCAGCAATAATTCTAGGTGGAACATTCTTATATGGCCACTCTCTGCCATAATAGAAAAAGTTTCTACTTAGACTGCTAGTCAGCTTTTGTCTTGCAGATTCAATGTCAAGCTTGGCTTTATCTTTACAGATGATCACACTATGCGAATCGTGTGTGCATTTTAAAACAAATCTATCCGGTAGTTTGTTAAAGTCAATATCCTCAAACCTATCCCATACTCCAAGTGTGGGTATAACATATTCCTCACCAATTACTTCTGCGATATATAGCTTAACAGCGTATTTGTCGACCATCTTCGTATATTCTGGACGACGATCATACAATTTAAGCCACTGTAATTTTTCATTAAATGTTTGTGGACTATTAAAGTTAGGAAATTTATGAAAGTGTTTATAATACAGTAAGCTTAGATATAACCTATCTGGTATTAGCCGAGAAGCTTTACGAATCGTTTTATTCATATACTCTCCTTTATGTTTGATAATAATCTAATTTTTCCTTATGTCGCTGTAAAGAACGTGGTATAGGGAACAACTGAATTCCAGTTACTTCTATATACAAGTATAATAACAAAGTAAGCAATTAGCATTCCTGATACTATCAGTTTAAGTAGGTAATATCCCTTATCCTTTTTCATTAACGCGAAAGCATTTGAAATTGAAATCAAAAACAAAGGCGTAAAATGAATCGAAACTCTATTAGCAACATTTAATCGCAATCCTATAATATCAATACAAACCACAATAATCGAGCAAGCAACTGGTATCATGATATTATAATCTACTTCTTCTTGATTATTAGCATCAGTTCTTTTCACTACAACATTATAATACATCCTGATAATAATGGCCAAAAAGCATGCATGCATAGCAAGATTCATTATAACCGCCAAGCCGGTTTCATTATAACCATTTTCGACAAAAGAATCATACTTACCAATAATTGCAATCATTAGATTGAAGAAGCGCTTGCCGAATAAGAAAGCAATAAAAGTCGATGCCAATAAAGCGTATATTTTTTTTCTGTTGATTCTGGTGTGGGCTACTGGATAAAGAAGCAAAAATACTATGGCGGATTTATGTATTAAAAGAGAGACCGCTATGACAGAAAGGCAAAATAATATTGGCTTTCTCTTTTCAATGAACTTGATAGAACATATAATGATCAGAGAAGTTGCTATCCAAGATCTGGATATATTCATTATTGAAAACATTGTGCGAGTCGTCATAAGTAGGAAACAAAAATACGCCGTATTGCTAGAATACTTAACAGAAATATAGTAAATTGCTGCGTATATAATCAAAGCCACTATAATTTGAAATTGATTATAAGAAAGACCTAAATGATTTCCTATATAATTAAGGATTAGATAGCCAGGTTCTATTTCAGAAGTTTTTAACCTGCTCAACAATTCCGAATACGAATTATAAAGATAATAAATTCTATAATACTGTGTTGTGTCTGTTCCAACATTTATTCCACGAAAAGCCGTTAATAGAAACATTGGTAGTATTAATATAAAACTTCGAATTCTCTTGCTCTTATTATCAAGAGATCTGGAATCTTCAGAAAAGCTCATGCAATAATAGAAGATTATAAGTAACAAATATATCGTCATGTTAACTTCTCCAAATTCCGATTAATGAACCATTTTCTCATAGCTTTCATGTGCTTTCTTTGCTAAAGCATCCCAATCATATTCTAATGAAAGAATATACGCATTTTCGCCCTTGTTCTTAAACGATTGTTTTTCTGATATCATTTTCAGTATGGTAGTCTTTATTGAGTCCACATCATTATCAGTTCCCCAACCAGAGTTTGTGGCTTCAACTTCTTTTCTCATATTAGATCCAGTTGTAACCAAACAAGGTAATCCATATGCCAAGGCTTCAAGTAATCCTGTTGGATGTCCTTCAAAACGAGAGGTCATTAAGAATACATCAGCAGATATAAGAACATCCTCTTTTTCTTGTCCAAACACACCATCGTGAAATGATATAATGGCAGTCATACCATTATCCGTAATCATCTTCTTTAATTCATCAAGTTTTCCTTCTTGATTTGATCCGTAGAATGTAATGGTCACATTGTTATCTATCAGTTGCTGCTTAATCTCAATGCAAGCTTCTATCAGCAAGTCAATGCCTTTTTGATACGGCTCAATTCGACCAATCGACACGCATTTAATCTGGTCTTTTTGATAATCCCTTTGTATTCTACTTGGAACGATAGTGCCATTAGGTATAACAATTCTATTTTTATTCCATTTTTCAGAAGTTTCTCTTTTCTCTTGTTCAGTAAGAAAATGTATTGCTTTGGCCTTTCCCATAAACCGATAATACCCAAGTACTATATTTCCTATGATTTTTTTTATTTTTTTCTTGCTTTGCGCAGACGCAGTAAGCTCACCTCTCGGAACAACAATATACGGGACATTAAGTTTCATAATCTCACGTCTGATTGCTTCCCTTGCAAACGGATATCCTTGTTCAACTATTATTAAATCCGGATTTGAAAAAGGATGCGGAAGATCTTTGATTCTTCCTGATGGAACAGTTGTTAGGTCAATATAGTATTTCTCTTGACGCCATTTCTCAACATTGCTTTTCCCTTCTGGAATAGGAGTATTAACTAAATTATACCAAAGCACATTGTCAAACTTCGCCTGTGACTTAACCTGATTTGGAACGCTATATGATGGTCCACTCCAAGGCCTTCCGTCAATTTTAGAAACATATAATATATTCATTTATTCTACAGAGCCCCTTAAAAACTACCTTGAGATATTTTTTTACGTCGTTTCTTATCTAAGAAGGCTAGAAGCTGCGGGCAGATCGAACCTCCACACAGCATCATTTTCCTATACAATGAAACATCCTTTTTAAGTATCAGCCTATATGTGTTTCTCTTAAGAATGGCTTTCCACCTCTTGTAATCGTTTGTATATTTACTTTTCTGCTCAGCATTAATAAGCTTAGTGATAGCCCCTAAACAAAACAAAGCCATATGTAGATCAAACATATTATCTATGAGATTGCTTTTTATAGTTATCTCATTTTTTATCGTATGTAGAGCTTTTTCTCCATTATACATTTTCTGAATATCAAATTTTGTAGTAGCAGATACTTCGTTACTTCTTCTATAATAATACGTCTTTCTTTCACCTACTCCAATCGAAGCAGATTTCATCGCGCAGACAGTGATAAAGTTAAGTCCTTCTCCGTAAAACAGTGTCTCAGAAAATCTAATACCGTGCTTTTTCAAAAAATCCAGACTATATATCTTATTCCAACAACCGACGATAACTCTGGGGGATATAAGCAATGCAACTGCTTCCGCTGGTGATAATTTTTCAATTCTATCTTTTTCAATCTGCTGTTCGTTTCTCTGTGTAAAACAATTCTTAGAAAAACAAAAATCAGATTTGGTCTTTGTAGCTAGCCACATTAAATACTTTATTGCATCCTTGGCTAAAAAATCGTCTGCATCAACAAAAACCACATATTCTCCATTGGCATTATCTAATCCAACATTTCTTGCAGAACTAACTCCACCGTTTTCCTTAGTAATAAGTCTTACTCTTGGATCTTTTTTGGAAATCTCGTTGACAATAGATGCGGAGTTATCCGGAGAACCATCATCAATGGCTATTACTTCAATATTCTTATATGTCTGTTGCAGAATAGACTCTATGCATTCTTTAATATATCTCTCAACATTGTAAACAGGTACGATTACAGAAACCAAATTATTTTCTTTCATCCTTAGCTCCACACTTCTCAATGGCTTCAATCAAAGCCTTTTTTGATTCCTCTCTTATTCTAACTATTGTTTTTCCAGTAACATTATAATCTATCGGAACAGCCACAATACTTTCAATATCAGCGAACTCAGCCGTTACTCTGTTGTCTACACCATACTGTTGCATTAAAAAAGCAAGTTTATTCTGGTTATTCCGAATTAATGAAATAAACTGTGATTGAGTAGCAAGTGATATTACCGAACCATGGAATGTATCTGTAAATATCATGTCGGAACACTTAAACCATAAGAATAATTCTAAAGGTGAAACATTTGGATTTTCATCACACCATTTATGAAAATATCCTAAACTGTAGACCTTCAGTCCTCTTTTGTCTGCATATTTTCTAATGGAGTTCACAGTGGCATCATCATTCATGTTATAGTCATATGAATAAACAATGCAGTATTTTTCCGGATGCGCTTGTCTAAATCTTTCAACTCGTTCTTTAGAAAATAGTTTTGAAAAATCGTGAAGCAAAACTGGATCACAAACAATAGGGACATCATTTCCTGAATAATGCTTAACAATATCAGCCGAATTTTGATCTCTAACTGTAATCGCTGTTATATTGTTGATTCCAGCAGCTACCATAGCATCCATATTGTGATCGTTAATCATTTCCAATGTAGTAGGTCCAAAACTTGCAGCATAGGATACTTGTTTCTTGCATGGCACACCTATTCCATAATACCACGGATTCGGCCCAGCTTCTATACTAAAGATCTCATCACTACCAATTACAACTAAGTCAATGTCAGTTGCTTCTGAATAGTATGTTCCAACAACATCGTGCCTTTTACGGAACTCTGATAATATTTCTCTTTTCTTAACATTATATGCCGTTCTATCTACTCCGTTTTGAACCGTATACTTTAAATATGTAGGAATTGAGCGAAGCGAAATATTATATTTTTTTCCCGCAGCTGCACCACCCATAAAATCGTAGTTTTTCTGAAATTGAAGGGCTTGTGCGTTATAGCCTAATTTCTTCAATTCTTGTATTAAAGCGAATAATTGTAAATGTGCACCATGGTTATGAACGTTATAGTGCGTTATAATTCCAGCCTTTTTCAATTCTCATTCTCCTATTATCATTATTTTCTCAATAATTTCTCGTACAGAACCTTCTTAACGCCTGAAGGAGTATTCACAAATGCTCTGATATAGAGCATATTCATCATAGCCTCTTTTTTATTAATCATTCCATGTTCAAGCATAAAGTCCTGAAGCGTTTTCCAGCCTGTAATGCGCTCTTTTGAGCCTCTTTTAGAATCGAATCCGTTTCCTACACGAACATATACAAGAGACTCATGGATATTCGCAAGTCTGCATCCAGCAGCTATCATATTAAGCCACAGGTAGTAATCTTCTAAAAGAAGTAGTGTTTTATAGCCACCACATTTTTCAAGAGCCTCTTTTTTCATGCAAACCGAGACATGGTTCATAGGGTTACGCTTCTTGCCCATCTTAACGATATCATCATGTTTTTTAGGACAGGATCGAACACGCATATCTTCATCAATAGACTCGTTAAACTCAGCAATATCAGTACCGAGAACATCAATTTCAGGATGCGTCTCAACATATGCAATCTGTCTCTCAAATCTGTGCGGATCGCTGATATCATCTGAATCCATTCGCAAGATATAATCACAGGTGCATTTTTCAGAACCGATTCGCAGAGCTTCACCTAATCCATGGTTTTCCTCCTGCGGATAATACTTTACAACATCTTCTTTTCCTATCTGGAATTCATTCAGAACAGTATATAATTCATCAGTAAGCGGTCCATCAAACACAACTACAATCTCATCAGGCTTCACTGTCTGATCATCATAGATACTATTTAAAGCAATTGACAAGAAACTTGGATCATCATTCTTGTACACGGACATCAATACAGAGTAAGTATGCTTTCTATTATTGAAATCAAAATCATCGAAATCGTCTGTGGGTTCAGAATCAAACTGCTTTGTCTTTTCCAGTTCTTTAGCCATTGCTCCAGTTCCGCCTTCTACAATACCCTCATGCTTAAGAACAGAAAATATAGAACCAAAGAACATTTTCATGTCCATACGGAAACCAGCTAAACTGCTTTTGCTAAGTTCATTCGCATACACACCGTCAAGTTTAGCCTTCACAGGAATCTCCAGTTCATCACGACCGCTGATCTGCGCAAGACCAGTCAAACCAGGCTTAACATCGTTAGCACCATACTTGTCTCTCTCGGCGGTCAGATAATCCTGATTCCAGAGAGCCGGTCTCGGACCAATAACGCTCATATTTCCTCTAAAAATATTCCAGAGCTGGGGAAGTTCATCGATAGAGGCTTTCCGGATAAAGGCTCCGACCTTTGTAATGCCGCCATTCTGAAGCATGTGTGTCGGCACATCTTTCGGCGTGTTGACGGACATAGAACGGAATTTAAGCAACTCGAAGTAAGACTTATCCGTTCCCACACGCTTCTGTTTAAAGAACACAGGGCCGGGATCATCGGCCTTAATAGCAAGAGCTGTTACAGCGTAAACAGGTGCTAAAACAACAAAGCCACCGAAGGAGAGTACAACATCAAATCCACGCTTGATGTACTTCTCATAGAATGTCGGGATATGTGTGGTATTCGCAACAGCCTCAAGGTGCCCCTGCTTTCCATCTGCATTCACAGGATCATTCGCATTCTCTACAAACACTACTTTTCTACCCTGTACCGGATTCTGCTCTTCCGGCTGATTAGCATACACAGAGTCGGGATACTGTTTCTTGGCAATATGACGCATAACAAGATATGTAGCCCCCAAAGCCAAACCGGTTACCGTAGCTGCTGTTTTCAGATTTTTCTTAGTCTGCTCTTTCACAATCTCTTACCTCACCTTAAATATTCTATATCTAATAGCATTGCTCTGTTCTGCACAAATCCTTATACAGGCCTGTTTATTCACACAGCAACAGGTAGTTTCTCATGCTGTTTCATATGTTCAACCTTCTCAGTATCACATACCTCATTATAGCCTGTCTGCGTTCCGGCCTTGATCTCTGCTCTTGCTTTAACAACAGAGCCGCAGTTAATATGGCAGCCTTCGTGAACGACACTATTATGATTCAATATCACTCCGGCGGAGAGTATGCATCCTGTTTCAACACTCACTGCGGTATGAACAACAACCATAGGCTCTATGAAGCAACCTATGCCGATTTTTGCCGACGGACTAACATATGCTTTTTCATGAATGAGAGTCGGCACTTCATAGCCGATTTCGCATAATCCTTTTATCAGATTCAGGCGAAGTTCTGTATTTCCAATTGCAACAACCGCCGAATCGTATTCATGAATCAACTTATCAATATCACAGATCTTTCCGACGGCAGACGCATAAACATCATCTACAAAATCAATTTTCTTAAAGCACTTCATCGATTCTGCGATTTCCTTGGCGACCATACCATATTGTCCGGCACCTATGATAAGTAAGTTCTTCATAAACACGCCCCCTAAAAAGATTATAAAAGTGTCAAGATGGATTATTACTACGACTTTTAGAGACCGGGTAATACTCCGGTCTCGGAAATACTAGATATAAGAACCAACCGTGTGCTCCTAACACACTGTGTTCATCAGCAAGCTCATATCAGCAACCGAAACTCAGTCACTTATATCAACCCACCAACTTTTATACATCAATGCTTCTTATGTACATACTACAAACCATTTACATACCAATGACCTTCTTCAGCTCAAAAGGTAAATTCTCCGCCGATGCGTGGAAAGTGTTCATACCTGATAATGCAATGTTATTTCCCCCCCGAAAATGTAACGAAACTATGGTAGATTTTAATGTGCATTTTTCTCGATTTTACGCTGTTTTTGCGACTAATCCGCCTTTTATAAACAAGAGGTTATTTCCGTTGAAACTGATGATATTGCCACTTCCGAAAGTACCTGTCTGCTTGCCCTTATATGTCGCACCAAACGATTCTGCTGCGTCTTCCACAAGAACAGCACCATGCTTTTCACAAACAGCCATAATCTCATCAAGCTTTGCAGGAGTTCCATAGAGATGAACGAGAACCACAAGCTTTACATCTGGATAAATATCAAAAGCTTTTTCAAGTGCAACAGGATCCATATTCCATGTATCACGTTCAGTATCAATGAAAACAGCCTCTCCGTCCTCATATGCAACAGGATTGACTGTCGCATCAAATGTCATATCAGAACAGAAAACCTTATGTCCCTGAAGTGTTCCTGCATTTGGCTTTGCCTGTCCATAGAGCTTTTCTCCTGCAAGCTTAATTGCAAGATGCAAAGCACCCGTACCGCATGAGAGTGCAACTGCATATTTGCAGCCAATTTTTTCAGCAACAAGAATTTCTGTTTCATTGACATTTTCGCCAGCTGTGGTGATCCAGTTTTTCTCAAACGCATCATTTACCCACTTTTGCTCGTCACCATGCATTGTTGGCGATGACAGCCAGATTTTCTTTTCAAATGGTTTCATTTTTACACAACCTCCACTCCGAAAAACACATTCTTTCACCCCGTCGGCAGCAGCATCTTCCGATTAAACTCCTCTGGCGTTACGAAAGTTGGCACCATATCGTGCAGCGCCATCACTGCGAGTTCCTCATTGTTTTTCTCTGCTGCATTCCGAAGTTCATGAAGCTTTGCCAAAAACGGCTTTGCGTCAATGTCAATCTGCTTGCCGATAAAAATCAGCTTATTCGAAGTTTTCTGCAAGCCCTCTTCATCCATCAGCAGCTCCTCCCGAATCTTCTCTCCCGGACGAAGTCCGGTAAAGACGATGGGCACATCCTCATAGGGCTTTTTGCCATACATCCGAATCAAATTTTCTGCCAGCGTCAGGATCCGTACCGGCTTTCCCATATCCAGTACAAAAATCTCACCGCCATGGGCAATTGCCGCAGCTTCCATTACAAGGCTGACCGCCTCCGGAATGGTCATAAAATAGCGGATGATATCCCGGTGTGTCACAGTCACCGGTCTGCCGCTCTCAATCTGCCGCTTAAACAGCGGAATGACAGAGCCATTGGAACCAAGCACATTGCCAAAACGTGTGGTTACAAATTCCGTTTTTCCGTCGTGCGTCTGGGAAAGATACTGGATGATCATTTCGCAGCAACGCTTAGAGGCACCCATCACATTGGTGGGATTGACTGCTTTGTCTGTGGAGATCATCACAAATTTCTCCGCATCATAAAATTGCGCCAAAGTCGCTGTGTTAAAAGTTCCGATGATATTATTTTTAATTGCCTCCATCGGCGAATCCTCCATGAGCGGCACATGCTTATGCGCTGCCGCATGGAACACAATATCCGGCAAATACCTCTTGAAAATCTGATCCATGCGGTGATAATCCCGCACCGATGCAATCAGTGTCACCAGATTCAAGGTATCCTTATACTCCATCCGCAATTCCTGCTGGATGTCGTAGGCGTTATTTTCATAGATATCCACGATAATGATCTGCTTCGGTGCATACCGTGCGATCTGCCGCACCAGCTCAGAGCCGATGCTTCCGCCACCGCCAGTCACCATACAAATCTTTCCGCTGATGAAATTCTTGATGTCCTGATTGTCAAACCGAATGGGATCCCGCCCCAGCAGGTCTTCCACATTGATGTCATGAATCTGCTTCAGGAGTGTACTCTGATTGGTGTCGTTTTCAAAAATCAAATCGCTGAGGAACGGCATCACCTTAATGGGCAGATCCGTTTTAGAACATGCATCCAAAATCCGCTTCCGCTCGTCCTTCAGACAGGACGGAATGGAAAAAATGATCTGTTCGATCTTCATTTGCTTTGCATACTTTTGAATCTCGCTGGTATTTCCCACAACAGGAACACCGCGAAGTTTGGTGCCGATCTTGTTGGGAGCGTCATCAATGATGCAAACCGGCTTGTAGGGCGCATCGTTCTGATTGGGAGAGGTATGCGCATGTTCGATCTCTCCCAGCAGGAGCCCGGTGGCTCTTCCACCGCCCACAATCATGGTTCGCTTGTTCTTTGCATCACTTCTGCCGCACTCAACCAATTCTATAAATGTCTGCTTAAACAGCATACGAAACAGGCAAACCCCGAGAATGGTCATGATGCAATGTAAAATCGGATAGAGCATGGGGATGTGTCCACGGATGACATAGACAAAAATACAGGATGCTGCCATGCCAACGACGATACCATAAACGCAGGACAGATAGTCTTTCCAGCTGAAATAACGCCACATTTTGTTGTATGCCCCAAACATAAACAGGCTCATAATACAGCAAAAGACGCTGACCGTAATGGAAATAACCATGATGTGCTGCGAAACGCCGTGATTCCATAGAGAAAGAACAAAATTCGAAATCAGTGCCGCAACAATAACTATAAAGGCATCTGCAATTGCCAAAATAATTTTTCGGAATCTGAATTTTTGAACCAATTCTTTCATCGACAATCCTTCCTCTCAATTCTTCCAAAAAAATTCCTATTTTCTTTGTTTTATCTGCGTATAGAGCCAATACCCCACTGCTGTTCCCAGCGTGTTATGAAAAACATCGTCCACCTCACAAAGTCCACGCCCTGTCAGATATTGTGTCAATTCAATGCACACGGAAAACAACGCTCCCACGCAGATCACCCGCCATGGTTTCCGAAACCATCGGAACAGATACGGCAGGAAACCGCCCAGCGGTAACAGCATCACCAGGTTGCCGCCGATTTGTCCCAGCCAGTACCCTGTGCGTGCACCAGAGAACAGTTCCCGCCATTCCCACAGCGGCACAAGCATACAGCGCCGTGTCTCGGAAGTCCGATCAATCAGCGTCAGCCAAAGAACCGCTGCCACATAGAGCACAAACAAGCCCCAGGCGACTCGCCGCATTTTCATTCCACAGTAACGCTTTTTGCCAGATTTCGCGGCTTGTCCACGTCATACCCCTTGGCAACGGAAACATAGTAGCCCATCAGCTGGAGGGGAACCACTGCAAGACTGCCGGCAAACAACTGGTGGATTTTCGGGATATACACCGTAAAATCTGCGGTATCCTCCATCTCATAATTGCCGTATGTGGTCAGTCCCATCAGGTGTGCCCCACGACTCTTGACCTCCACCATGTTGCTCACAGTCTTTTCGTACAGATTCTGCTGCGTCACCACACTGAATACAATGGTTCCGTCCTCAATCAGACTGATTGGCCCATGCTTCAATTCACCGGCAGCGTACGCCTCCGAGTGAATGTAGCTGATCTCTTTCATTTTCAGGCTACCTTCCATGCCAATGGCATAATCGATACCTCTTCCAATGAAGAAAGCATCTTTCACACCCACCAGCTTATTGGCAAACCACTGGATGCGCTCCTTGTCCTCCAGGATGCGCTCCACCTTTTCCGGAATGGTATCGATCTCCGCCAAAAGTGTCTGATACATCTCGTCGGCGATCTCATTCCGTGCCTTGGCAAACTGCAGTGCCAGCAGATATGACGCCACCAGCTGACAGCTATACGCTTTCGTTGTTGCCACGGAAATTTCCGGCCCAGCAAGAGTATAGAACACACTGTCCGCCTCTCTGGCGATGGAAGAGCCAACCACATTGACGATTCCCAACGTGCGAACGCCCTTTTCTTTTGCCAGACGCAGTGCCTCCAGACTATCCGCCGTCTCTCCGGACTGGCTGATGATAATCACCAGACTCTCCGGCACCAGCGTCATCTTCCGATAGCGGAACTCCGACGCCAGTTCCACACGAACCGGCAAACTGGTCAGTTCCTCAATCACATACTGTGCTGCCATTCCCACATGATACGCCGAACCGCAAGCCACAATATACACCTGCTTCAAGTTTCGAATCAGGTCATCATCAATACCATCAAAGTGAATCTCGCCGTCCTTGACAACCGCATGAATGGTATCCCGAATCACCTTGGGCTGTTCGTGGATTTCCTTGAGCATAAAGTGCTCGTAACCGCCCTTTTCCGCTGCAGCTGCATCCCACTTGATCTCAGTTAATTCTTTCTGAATTTCTTCCTGTTCGATGTTATAAAACGTTGCCGTTCCCTTGGTCAGGTGTGCGATTTCCTGATTGCCGATGTAATAGACATTCCGTGTGTACTTCAAAATTGCCGGAACATCAGATGCCACATAGGTTTCGCCGTCCGCCACGCCGATAATCATCGGACTGTCTTTTCTGGCAGCGAAAATCTCGCCAGGATAATCCTGAAACATCAGTTCCAGCGCATAAGAACCTCGAATGCGCAGCATTGCCCGCACCATGGCATCCACCGGACCCTCCTGATATTTCTTATAGTAATAGTCCACCAGCTTTACCGCTACTTCCGTGTCTGTCTGCGAATGAAACGTATAGCCAACCTTGGTCAGCTTTTCTTTCAGCTGCTGGAAATTCTCGATAATTCCATTATGTACGCCGATGACATTTTTATCATCACTGGAATGGGGATGTGCATTCTGTGCGGAAGGCTCTCCGTGAGTCGCCCAGCGAGTGTGCCCGATACCGCAGTTGCCCCGGACAGCATTGCCATTGTCCGTCATCTCCTGAAGCACCTTGAGCTTGCCCTTTTCCTTGAGGATTTCCGTCTCTCCGTCCCCGTCCCGCACAGCAATACCGGCGGAGTCATAGCCCCGATATTCCAGTTTTGACAAACCGTCCAACAAAATCGGCGCAGCTGGATGATTTCCTGTAAATCCTACAATTCCACACATATTCTCGTTTCCCTTCTTTCCAATTATTGCATATGGCATTCCAACAGACGGTTGGATTTCTCAATAATCTCCGGTCTCACTTTCTTTTGCAGAATCTCAAAGTTCGGTTTTCGATCTGTTAGATTATGACAATCAGATCCGAACAAAAAAGGAAGTTCACGCTTGATGACCTCCTTGGCGATCCGCTTTTGAGAAAAGCTTTGAAATGCTTCTATATTGATTTGCAAAACTGCATCGAGCTGCAACAAATGTGCTGTCTGTTCCCTGTTGTACCAGTTCAGATACCGATGGACATGGGCAATCACAGGTGTCAGACGGTATGTTATGGCGATATTGTCGATTTCCTCTTCCATCCACTCCTGATACGGGGCATAAGGCAGTTCCAGCAAAATCAAGTCTGTACCCTGAATCGCCAGCTTTTCAATATCCGGCGTATCACTTAGACCTTTTTCGATTGCCACTTCTGCGCCCAGGAAGATATTCTGCACCGCTGGGTTTGCCGCTTTCAGCTTTGCAAACTGCCGCTGCCGTTTTTCCAGATATGCTGCGACACTCTTCTCCCGACGCCGGTAAAAATGCGGCGTTGCAATGCTGCGTTCCACGCCCTGCTGCCGCAGCTGCTCCAGCATCGAACATGACATCTCTATGCTGTCGCTTCCGTCGTCCATTTCCGGAAGAATATGGCTGTGGCAATCTGTCATCATGCTTGCTTCTCTCCCTCGATATGCTTCGCATCTGCTTCCGCTTCCGCCGCAACGGTTTCCGTAGATTCCGTTTCCGACGGTTCGGTGCGGTACTGATAGTCGTATTTATATTTGTACTTATACTTGTAATTGGAATAATATCCGGCACTGTGCTTGTGCACCACTTCGTTCAGCACAAAGCCCAGAACATTGCAGTTTGCCAGTTCCAACTGCTTCACTGCGTCCTCTGTCTCCGCATAGGTCGTAGTTCCATAGTGCACTACCATGACCACGCCAGCGATCGAATTAGCCATGCCAGCCACATCCGATACCACGTTGACCGGTGCGCAGTCAATGAGGATTATGTCATACTTTTCTTTCAGCTTATCCAACAGCTCTGCCATCTGCTTCGAAGCCAGCAGTTCCGACGGGTTCGGCGGAATTGTGCCGGCGGTCAACAGATCCAGCGTACCAGTGACATTCTGATGCAGTGCCTCATCCAGCAAGCTGGCGTCGGTGATGACATTAGAAAGCCCGAGCTTATTGGAAACCTGAAAATTCTTATGCTGTACCGGTTTGCGCATGTCAGCGTCAATCAGCAGCACTGTCTTATCAGTTTCCGAAATTGCCGTTGCCAGATTGGCAACAGTTACGGATTTTCCTTCATTCGGACTGGCACTCGTCACAGCAACGATTTTATTCTCGCTGGTGGACACCAAGAAATTCAAGGAGGAGCGGAGCGCTTTATATGTTTCCAGAATGCTGAACGGCAAATCGGAGTTGTGATAGATCAGCTTCCGCTTTCTGTCTGCCGAAGTGCCACGGTCTTTCTTTTTGACTTTGCCGCCAATGCTCTGAATCTCGCCGATCATCGGCTTCTGGAAGTGTTCGCCCAGTTCCGACGAATCCTTGATGGTATTATCGAAGAAGTCAATCACCAGAATCACAAGAATCGCCAGCATTGCACCAGCTGCAAATCCGATTGCGGTATTCTTGGTGACATTGGGAGAAACCGGCGTATCATAGATCTTTGCATCACCAATCTTCTCCACCGATCCTGCCCCGACCACACGGATTAGAAACTGCGGTGCAACATCTGCCATGATGTTGCACAGCGATGCGGAAAGCTCAGCGTTCTGTGTGGTTGTAGTGATCTTTAAGACTTCGGTTTCATCAACCGCAGTCATTGAAAAGCAAGCCTTCAGACTTGTATCCGTCACCTTGCCGTTTTTTAATGTGAAATAGCGGGACAGCTCTTCCTCGGTGTATTCCTTTGCGAGCTGATTTCCCACCTCATCCATGACCACATCATTGTTCAGGATGACAATATATGTGCTTACCAGTGATTTGGAAACCGTCAGGTCGTTGTTGTTGATGCCCTGCTGTTCCTGATTTTGCTTCTCGCTGTTCTTGACATACATCGAAATATTCGACTGAAACTGTTGGGGAATCACGTAACTGGATACCAAAAACGTACCAGCTGCGCCAACCACTGCGGCGCAAATAATCCACCAAATGTGTCCCAGAAACAAGAAAATCAAATCTTTTATGGTATAGCTTTTTTTCATTTGTCAGTCCAATCCTTACTTTTCAGCAGACTGCATTCTTTCTCAACGCTCTATCGTTCAAATTTTGACTAATATATATTCAAAAAAAAAAAAATCGCACCTCAGAATTTCTGAAATACGATTTCTCTATGATTCTGAAAACGGTACACCGTCATGTAGCGTTCTCCAAAAAATTCCATCCTCGGTCATCTGAATCTCACGGTTACATATGGAGAGCACCTGACCACGATGCGTCACAATAATCACCGTCTTGTCTGTCATCTCCTTGAGATTTTCCAACAATTTCCGCTCTGTTGGCACATCCAGAGAACTGGTAGACTCATCCAGCAGCAGAATCGGGCTGTCCACATAGATAGCTCTAGCAACTGCAAGCCGCTGCATTTGCCCCTCCGAAAGCCCTGTGCCGTTTTCTCCAAGCAGCGTATCCATGCCGTGTTCCAGCTTGTCCACAAACTCATCGGCACAGGCGATTTGCAGCGCTCTGCGAAACTTCTCCTCTTGAAATGCGCCGCCGGATGTAAATGTGACGACCTCCCGAATGGTGCCGCTCATCAGCTGATTTCCCTGCGGCACATAGGCAAACAGCCTGTGCCAGCGGGCATCCATGGGATGCTGTGTTCCGTCTGTGTCCTGTAAGAAAAGCCTGCCGCTGTCCGGATGATAGAGGCACATCAAAAGCTTGAGCAGCGTAGACTTTCCGCATCCGCTGTGCCCCGTCACCGCCACATAGTCGCCCTTCTGAATGGCAAGGCTCACATCTTTCAGCACCACAGGCATGTTTTTCTTTTCCAGATTCGAAAGCTCCTGCGATACCGGATAGTAGGTGTAATTCACATGTTCCAGCACAACACTGCAAAACGACTGCTCATAGAATTGCTGCACATACGCCAGGGAGTACGGCGGTTCGGTTGACTCATCCGCAAACTGCTCCACCTCCATCAGACGCTCCGCACTGGAGAGCATGGCAAAAAACTGCGGAAAATAGCCGGTAATGTTGGCGAACGGCTGCTGAATCTGTGCGATCAGCTGAGTGATGCCCACCAGCGTGCCATAGGACATGGTATCTGTCAGAATCCCATAGCCGCAATAGCACGCCCCCAACACGTACATGCCATTCATCGCCGCCCCAAATCCAATGTTGCAGAAGTTGGAGAAACGATTTTTCCGAAGCCGTGCTGCCCTGTGCGCCTGCATTTTTTCCGCTGCCGCCTCTTCCGCCTGCGACTCTGCCGCAAAGGAGCGGAGCATCATCATACAGCCCAAATGCTCCTGTAAAAAGATGCGCAGTTTTCCGTCCTTTTCCTGTGTATTCCGATGCAGGCGCTTGATGACACGCCGAAAGGCATAGGTGAAGAGAATCAGGATTGCACCGCATGGCACCAGCATAGCGGCAAACCGCACATCGTAAATCAAGATCATGGTCAGTGCACTGACCAGCTTCACGCACATTCCAGCCAGTCCCGGCAAAATCGCTACACAGCTGTTGGCGACCAGTGCGGTGTCATTGGTAAGACGGTTCAGCCACTCGCCGGAGTGCACAGCGTTGACGGACGCATAGTCCTTATATAACAGATAGTGGAACAGCCTGCTCTTAAACAGATTTTCCAGCGTCGCACGGGATAGTTCCTCCAACCAGCGAATCAGCCCACGGATGGCAATCTGTCCGGCGACCAGCAGCAGAAGCAAACCGGCAAAGAGCAGAAAGCCGTTTCGGTCGTGACCCACCGCACGGTCTACCATCTGCTGCAACAGCAGCGCATACAGAACACCAGAACAGCCGTTGATGCCCTGCGCCAGAATCAGCAGGGCGACGCACCGCTTCTTTTTTCCTGTAACACGCCAGAGCCATTTGAATGTACTATTTTTCATGCTGCGGTTTCCTCATTCTCTTGAGTTTCCGGCGAAGGCGCAGGAGAAACGCTCGCACGGGAAAGCAGTCGCACCAGAGATGCACATAGAGCCGGTACTTCGGACACTCCACAGAGAATGGTTTTCCATCTCGTATCACACTGTGCAGAACACCGATGATCTGCCCGTCTGTGACGCCGTATTCCCGTGTCCATCGGTTGTCCCCGCAAAGCACATAGTCCTGCGGGCGCACCTTGAGAATGCGGTGCAGCACATATTGTCCGCTGCTGCGCCGATACAGCGGAACGTCATACCGATGCAGTCTTCCCGCCGGTTTGGGCACGATCTCCAACAGATCCCGTCCCTGCCGAATCAGAGGCAGCATACTGTCCCCCACATTATAATAGATGAGCTTCCCGTTCTTCGCCAGTTCCTGTTCAAAAGTAGAGCGTTCAGGCATCGACAGCACCGTACTTCTTCAGTTCTTCCAGCACCTTCTCCACATCCTTGGCAATTACCTCCCGTGGCGCATCGTACTTTTCCGCCATCTTGTCCACAATCTCCTCCTCGGTGGTTTCCTGCGTCAGACAGTGCACCAGAAAACTTGCTGTGGGATTGCTGCGGAAAAATCCGGAAAATTCAGTGTTTCCTGTGGAAATCACGATGCTTTCTGTGCCGGTGTCGTGGACAATAAATCGATCATTGAGTTTCATGATGTTCTCCTTTGCTTGTGTAAATTCGTTTAAACTTCAAGAAAATACCGCACAAAGAGCGTCTGGCGATTTTGCACGCCATCTGCTTGCAAATTTCCCGTCATATTTCACAAAAATGCTCGTGAATACATCAAGTATTCACTCCGCTTTTTGTTTCATCTGACGAAAAATTTGACGACGCATCTGTCGCACAATCTTTGTGCGGTATTGCCTCAAATCTGAGTTTTTAGACAAACTCAATCACTTTTCCAAGAAAGCTTTCATCGCTTTCAATTGCAATACAATTTTTCGCATCATAAATCGGCACAGGCGAATATTTTTTGCCATCAATTAAAAAAGACGGTATGCTTTTTTCAGCATTTCATCCAGCTTTAACACAACATAATTTTTTATGTGAAATTCATAGACAACTCTGCTCATAGTTTTCTTCTCCGTGCATGCGATTCCTCTCTCAATTATACGGCAAAATGCAATTTTTGTCAACAGTCCTGTAAAACAAATCACGCAATCCCACGTCCGATTTCCGCCTTGACGAATTCCCTCTTTCCATGATATAATGGTCATAGAACATCCATTGCACAAGGGAGGCGATATCCATGACACAGCAGCAGGAAGTGCTCGCTCTTTTCTATCTCTGCTACTGCAAGCTAAACCACATTTCCCCTGACCGGCAGCGGACAAAAGGACTGGACATCTCTCAGCTCTATCAAATATCCGTATATCACGACATCGGCGCAATTGTCTGCATGGCGCTGGAATCTGCCGGCATTCTCGACAATGCCGATCCGCAAACGGCGAAAGCATTTCGGAACATCAGGAACAAGAGTCTCCGCAAAGTGCTCTTGCTGGACAATGGCAGAGCTGAAATCTTCCGCTTTCTGGACGAAAACAAGATCTGGCACATGCCCCTGAAAGGTGTCATTCTGAAAGACTACTATCCGGAACTCGGCATGCGGCAAATGTCTGACAACGACATTCTATACGATGCCGCTTTCCGAAAAACAATGCAGCAATACATGCTCTCTCAGGGCTACACACTGGGCGCAAAAAAAGCCTATGAGGACGACTACTTCAAGCTGCCGGTGTACAACTATGAGATGCACCTCTCTCTCTTCGGGAACAATGATTCTGATTTCAGCCAATACTTCCAAAATATTGAGGAACGGCTGATCCGAAACGGCTATCTATGCTGCTTTACAGACGAGGACTTCTACCTCTACTTCATGGCGCACGCTGCCAAGCACTACCGTTCCGGCGGAACAGGGTTGCGGCATCTGCTGGACTGTTATGTTTTTTTGTCGAAAAAGCAGGACACCATGGACTGGAACTATCTGCACTGCGAGCTGGAAAAGCTCGGGCTGGTTGATTTTGAGCGGGACAGCCGTCTGCTGGCGGAAAAAGTCCTGACCGATCAGCCGGTGACGCTGACTGAACCGGAATCCAAGATGCTGGACTTTCTCACACGTTCCGGCACCTATGGCGCACTGGGAACCTACGCCCAAAACGAATTTCAGAAAACCATGCAGAAGGTCCAGCAGAACGACGCACATCCCAGCAAGCTGAAATATGTCTGGCACCGCCTGTTTCCCGACGATGACTTCTATCAGAACTACAGCATGTTCTGCTATCGGCACAAGTGGGCACGGCCGTTTTATACCGTCTACCGTCTGGTACGGCTTTGTCTGACCAAAAGCCGGCGAAAGAAAGTGCGCCTTGAAGCCAAACTTCTCCAGAAAAAATAAATATTGTTTCTGAAAGAATCAGAAAAAGCGTTTCCATTGGAGGAAACGCTTTTTTGATTGGCTAAGCAGAACGGAAAACCGGCGTCACTGCTGAAATTCCATGTCCTCCCCGCTGTGCTCCTTGTCATCCTGCCAGTATATTACACCATCCTGGAACGAAAAACTGCCGCTGCCATCGGTATAACAGACAGTTTCCTCCGGTTCAACTCCCTCTTCTGTAAATGTGTAGCGGGTCTTGGTTGCACCGCCGCTGCACACCATGGTCTGGGTTGCGTCCTCAAAGATTAGCGGATAAATCCATTCATCGTAAACAAAAGCGCTTTCTGCCCAAGAGATACGCCCCTGATATGTGCCGTCTCCCATTTCTGCAATTTGCAGTGTCGCACGGCCGCATCCCCAGATGCCAAGGTAAGCTTCTGAAGCGAGGATTTCATCTATCCCCCGTCCGTCATCTGCAATCCCGCCAGTGCCGTCCATACGAACGTAACGGGGATCGGCGCCATTTCCAACAAAAAGCTCCAGCTTGTATGCACTGCCGTCGTCCCGAAATCCCAGATAAAATGCGCCGTCATCGGTATACAGCAGATACCAGTAGCTCAGCATGCCGCCAATTTCTTCCGTCTCATATTGGATGTATCCCGTATTCTCCACATTTCCGGTGGCATAGTATGCCGTGAATGTTCCCGTTGACTGAATCGAGAGATGCGCAGTATCCGGATCGCCGTCCAGATACCATTCGCCGGCAATGCTGCGAAATGGGGCGTCTTCCAACGCTGTCGCCGTTTCCGCAGAAGTCGAAGCACTCGTGGTTTCTGTCGTCACAAGCGGCGCAGCAGTTGCCGTTTCTGTTTCAGCAGTTGCCATCTCTGTTTCGGCGGCAGTTATCTGCTCTGTTGTCGGATGCTCCGGCGTATTCCCCGCAGTTTCACCGCATCCAGCCAGCAAGGCAGTTGCAAAAAACAGCACGGACAGTGCTCTATTCCTTAGAATTTGTCTCATTTGCAAGCCCTCCATTTCCTGTTGTTTTCTTTTATCATACCAGATATTGTCCAATTTGGCAAGTGGTTTTTTAAAATTTTATACTTTTTTGAGAGTGCATAAAATTCATATATGAACAAAAAGAAAATTCTTGAAAATTCCACTTGACTTAGAGTCAACTCAAAGTGCTATAATGAACCTGTCCAAACCGCTGAGAATCCACCGATTCTCAGCTTACATGAACCAAATTGACACACAATCAGGAGGGAACGACAATGTATTTGGAAAAAATCAATGCGCCAGAGGATGTCAGGCAGCTGAACACTGAGGAACTGCGGGCGCTCGCCGAGGAAATGCGGCAGGCACTGCTGTTCCGGCTGAGCCGCCACGGCGGACACTTCGGCCCGAACTTTGGCATGGTGGAAGCGACCATCGCACTGCACTATGTATTCGATTCGCCCAGGGACAAGATCGTCTATGACGTTTCGCACCAGAGCTATCCCCACAAGATGCTGACCGGCAGAAAGAATGCCTATCTGTCCGAGGAGCATTTTGAGGACGTTTCCGGCTATACCAATCCGAAGGAAAGCGAACACGACTTCTTCAATGTCGGTCATACCTCGACTTCTGTCAGCCTTGCCAGCGGTCTGGCAAAAGCCCGTGATCTGAAGGGTGAGGACGGCAATGTCATCGCTGTCATCGGCGACGGCTCTCTCAGCGGCGGCGAGGCTCTTGAAGGGCTGGACTTTGCCGGTGAGATGCACTCCAACTTCATTGTTGTCATCAACGACAACGACATGTCCATTGCGGAAAACCACGGCGGTCTGTATCGGAATCTGAAGCTGCTGCGGGATACGGACGGCAAGGCAGAGTGCAATCTGTTCCGTGCCATGGGGCTGGATTATGTGTTCGTCAAGGATGGAAATGACATCGAGGCACTGATTGCCGCTTTCCGGCAGGTAAAGGACAGCAAGACGCCGGTTGCCGTGCACATCGTCACCCAAAAGGGAAAGGGTTATGCACTGGCAGAGCAGCACAAGGAAGAATGGCACTGGCATCTTCCGTTTGACATCGCCACCGGCAAGACAACCGTTCCCGCTGGCGGCGAAAAAGACTATGACACTGTTACCGCAGAATATCTCCTGAAAAAAATGCAGGAGGACGCAAGCGTCTGTGCCATCACCTCTGCCACTCCCACAGTATTCGGCTTTACCAAGGAACTGCGGGAACGGGCCGGAAAACAGTTCATCGACGTGGGCATTGCAGAGGAACACGCTGCTGCGATGGCATCCGGCATTGCCAAAAACGGCGGAAAGCCGTTCTGGGGCGTGTACAGTTCTTTCCTCCAGAGAACCTATGATCAGATCTCGCAGGACATCTGCATCAACCAGAATGCTGTGACCATTGCGGTTTACACTGCATCCGTCTACGGTATGAACGATGTCACGCACCTTGGCATTTACGACATTCCTATGATCTCCAACATCCCGAATCTGGTATATCTGGCACCGGTCACAGCAGAGGACTATTTTGCAATGCTGGACTGGTCGCTGGAGCAGACTGAGCACCCCGTTGCCATTCGTGTGCCGATTCAGTATATCTCCGACGGAAAGCCGGTGACCAAGAATTTCGGCGACCTGAACCGCTATGAAATGACACAGGAGGGCAGCGAAATCGCCATTGTGGCGCTTGGCTCTTTCTACCCGCTGGGCGTTGCAGCAGCAGAGAAGATTGCCCAGAAAACCGGCATCACGCCCACCCTCATCAATCCGTACTATATCACCGGACTGGATACCGATTGTCTGGAGCAGCTGAAAGAGAACCACCGTGTGGTTCTCACGCTGGAGGACGGCGTTCTGGACGGCGGATTCGGCGAGAAGATCGCCAGATTCTACGGCGATTCCAAAGTACGCACCAAGTGCTTCGGTCTGAAGAAAGAATTTCTGGATCGCTATGAGGTTTCGGAAGTGCTCCGTGAAAACCACCTGACCGCTGAGCAGATCGCAGAAGACGCTGTTACGATGCTGGCAGA
>UMIM01014555.1_pt1 | contig 29045 bp, 19 predicted proteins | sample 1965831 | NCBI WGS metagenome assembly UMIM01 (sample SAMEA4836125, study PRJEB28245) | human gut metagenome | biome: gut microbiome; material: fecal sample | place: Denmark | collected 2008 | reverse complement strand
CAGCCGCAGTAGTCACCCGTAAACTGGGGGGAGATGCGGCCCATCTGACCACTTATACCATTTTGATTAATATTCTGACTGCTATTTTGGTACCCTTGATGCTTCCGCTGGTTCATCCACATCCGGAACTGAATTTCGGTAGTTCGTTTACCCTGATTTTAGGAAAGGTCTTCCCGTTGTTGCTTTGTCCGTTTCTGGCTGCCATTCTGTTGCGGGTACTTCTGCCGAAGGTCCATGCCAAGGTGGCGCAGTATCATGAGCTGTCATTCTATTTGTGGGCCGTAGCCCTGACTCTGGCTATCGGAGTGACGGTAAAAAGTATCGTCCACAGCGACGTGTCTTTCTGGTATCAGGCCGGATTGGGAGTCGTTTCCCTGGTATGCTGTGGTCTGCAGTTCTATTTTGGAAAGAAAGCCGGGCGTAAGTATGGCGATTCCATCAGTTCCGGACAGGCTTTGGGGCAGAAAAACACTGTATTCGCCATTTGGATGGGCTATACCTTCTTCACTCCCGTGACGGCAGTAGCTGCCGGGTTCTACAGTGTATGGCACAATGTGGTCAATTCCTACCAGCTATATTTGCAGCGCAAGGTGGAAGGAGCGTCCGACGCTTTGAAAAATTAACAGCTTGTCTGTCATTGCTGTGCGCGGAAAGTTGTAACTTTGCCGTCACTTTGTAATGTAGAAGAATAGATTCGCATGATTTCAATAGAAGGATTGAAGGTGGAGTTTGGAACGACTCCCCTGTTTGAAGATGTATCGTTTGTTATCAACAAGAAAGACCGCATCGCACTGGTTGGAAAAAACGGTGCCGGAAAATCTACCATGCTGAAAATCCTGGCGGGATTGCAGCAACCCACGGAAGGGGTGGTGGCTGTGCAGCGGGGTATTACCATCGGATATTTGCCGCAGGTGATGATTTTAAGCGATACACGTACGGTGATGGCGGAAGCCGAGATGGCTTTTGAGCATATCTTCGAGATGCAGGAGAAGCTGGAGAAGATGAACCAGGAGCTGGCCGACCGTACGGATTATGATTCGGAGAGTTATCACGAACTGATAGAGCGCTTTACCCACGAGAACGAACGTTTTCTGATGATGGGAGGTACCAACTACCATGCAGAGATTGAACGTACGCTGACGGGGTTGGGATTCAACCGGAGCGATTTTGACCGGCCGACATCTGAGTTCAGTGGAGGATGGCGCATGCGTATTGAGCTGGCGAAACTTTTGTTGCGCCGTCCGGATGTGCTCTTGCTCGACGAGCCGACTAACCACCTGGACATTGAGAGTATCCAGTGGCTGGAGAATTTTCTGAAAGCAAGTTCGGGGGCCGTGGTGTTGGTGAGCCACGACCGGGCTTTCATCAACAACGTGACGAACCGTACCATTGAGATTTCCTGCGGACGGATTTACGACTACAAAGTACCCTACGATGAATTTGTCGTGTTGCGTAAGGAGCGCCGCGAGCAGCAGTTGCGTGCGTACGAAAACCAGCAGAAAGAGATAAAAGATACGGAAGACTTCATCGAACGCTTCCGTTACAAGGCCACGAAGGCTGTACAGGTGCAGAGCCGCATCAAGCAACTGGAAAAAATTGTCCCCATCGAGATTGACGAAGAAGACAATTCCACCCTTCGCCTGAAATTCCCGCCTTCTATCCGTTCCGGCAACTATCCGGTGATTTGCGAGAATGTGAAGAAAGCATACGGTGACCACGTGGTGTTCCACGATGTGAACCTGACCATCCACCGCGGGGAAAAGGTGGCGTTTGTGGGAAAGAACGGCGAAGGTAAGTCTACCTTGGTGAAGTGTATCATGGATGAGATTCCTTTCGAAGGCAAGCTGACCATCGGACACAACGTGCAGATTGGGTATTTTGCCCAGAACCAGGCTCAGCTGCTTGATGAGAACCTGACGGTGTTCGACACCATCGACCGGGTGGCGAAAGGAGATATCCGTTTGAAGATACGCGACATCCTGGGTGCCTTCATGTTTGGAGGAGAAGCCTCCGAAAAGAAAGTGAAAGTGCTGTCGGGAGGAGAACGCAGCCGTCTGGCCATGATTAAGTTGCTGCTGGAGCCAGTGAACTTCCTGATTCTGGATGAGCCGACCAACCACTTGGACATGCGTTCGAAAGACGTGCTGAAGGAAGCGATAAAGGAATTTGACGGAACCGTCATCGTGGTATCACACGACCGTGAGTTCCTCGACGGACTGGTGACCAAGGTCTATGAGTTTGGCGGTGGTCTGGTGAAAGAACATATCGGCGGCATTTACGATTTTCTGCAAAAGAAGAAGATGGAGAGCCTGAACGAACTTCAGTTGTCGCAGTCGCCGCAGGTGGCTCCTGAAAAGAAAGAAGAAACACCGGACAGTGACAACAAACTTTCGTACGAAGCTCAGAAAGAGTTGAACAAGAAAATCCGCAAATTAGAGAAACAAGTGGCCGATTGTGAGGCGAAGATTGAAAAGCTGGAAGGCCAGGTAGGGGAACTGGAACAGCAGATGGCCACACCGGAAGGGGCTTCCGACATGAAACTGTATGAACAGCATCAGCAGCTGAAGAAACAGATTTCAGACGCGGAGGACGAATGGACTTCCCTCTTGTCGGAACTGGAAGAAATGAAGCAAGAATAATTTGAGACTTAATTAAAATAACAACCATTTATGAACAAGAAAAATTATGTAGCCGTAGCTACGTTGGCATTTGCCATGCTGACCAGCTGCGCCGGACAGAAGGAGGCTAAAAGCACTTCTGGTATCGATCTGGCAAACATGGATACGACCGTGGCTGCCGGAACCGACTTTTTCCGTTATGCATGTGGCGGTTGGAACGACGCACATCCATTGACTGCCGAATACTCCCGTTATGGTACATTCGACCAGTTGTTTGAAAACAGCCAGAAACAGTTGCGTGAACTGATTGAAGGACTGGCTGCCCAGAAGAACAATCCGGCAGGTTCAGCCGCACAGAAAATCGGTGATTTGTACAACATGGCCATGGACAGCGTGACCTTGAACAAGCAGGGAGCAGAACCGGTGAAGGCAATGCTGGGTAAGATTGCAGCCCTGAAAGACAAGGGTGAAATCATCCCGATGATGACTGAAATGGCGCATATCGGTATTGGTACTTATTTCCACAGCTATGTGTATGCCGACCCGAAGAACAGTTCGCTGAACATCTTCCAGATGGGACAGGGCGGTATCAACCTGGGTGAAAAGGAATATTACCTGGACAACGACAGCATTACGCAGAACATTCGTGAGCAATATAAGGTATATATCGGTAAACTGTTCCAGCTGGCAGGCTTCACAGAAGCGGAAGCTCAGCAGAAGGTAGCAGATGTAATGGAAATCGAAACAGCCATTGCCAAAGCTTCACGCAGTGCCACAGAACTTCGTGACCCGGAAGCCAACTACCACAAGATGTCGTTCGATGAACTGAAGAAGACCATCTCCGGTATCGACTGGGATGCGTACGTAAAGGGACTGGGCATTCAGGCTCCTGCCGAACTGAACGTGGAACAGGTAGAACCGATTCAGGAAGTGGCTCGTCTGATGAACACACTGCCGATATCAAAGCATGTGTCATATCTGGAATACAACTTGCTGGATGCAGCCGCTTCTTGTCTGAGTGATGACTTTGTGGCTGCTCGCTTTGATTTCTACGGCAAGGTATTGTCCGGTCGTCAGGTAAACCAGCCACGCTGGAAACGTGCCGTAAATTCAGTAAACGGCATGCTGGGCGAACTGGTCGGCGAAATGTACGTGGAGAAATACTTCCCGGCAGCAGCCAAGGAACGTATGGTGAAGTTGGTGAAGAACTTGCAGACTGCCTTGGGTGAACGTATCAATGCACAGGAATGGATGAGCGACAGCACCAAGGTGAAAGCACAGGAAAAACTGGCTGCTTTCCATGTGAAAGTGGGTTATCCTGACAAATGGAAAGACTATTCCAAACTGGACATCAAGAAAGATTCTTACTGGGCCAATGTATGCCGTGCTTCAGAATGGAGCTTCAACGATATGTACAGCCGTTTGGGCAAACCGGTCGACAAGGATGAATGGCTGATGACTCCGCAGACAGTCAACGCGTACTACAACCCGTCTACTAACGAAATCTGCTTCCCGGCTGCCATTCTTCAGCCGCCGTTCTTCAACATGGAAGCAGACGATGCGGCCAACTATGGTGCCATCGGTGTGGTTATCGGTCATGAAATGACTCACGGATTCGACGACCAGGGCCGTCAGTTCGACAAAGACGGTAATCTGACCGACTGGTGGGCTCCGGGTGATGCCGACCGCTTCAAGGAACGTGCACAGGTGATGGTGGATTTCTTCAACAATATCGAAGTATTGCCGGGCTTGCATGCCAACGGTGAACTGACACTGGGTGAAAACCTGGCCGACCACGGAGGTCTGAACGTGGCTTACCTGGCCTTCCAGAATGCGACGAAAGATGCCCCTCTGGGTGTGGTAGACGGTTTCACTCCGGAACAGCGTTTCTTCCTGGCATACGCTACTTTGTGGGCTGGCAATATCCGCGACGAGCAGATTCGTGTATATACCAAGTCAGACCCTCACTCTTTGGGCAGATGGCGTGTGAACGGTGCGCTTCCGCACATCCAGGCTTGGTATGATGCCTTCCACATCACACCGTCTGATCCGTTGTATGTAGCTCCGGAAAAACGTGTGAACGTATGGTAATCAAGTGATTGCCTGATGATATAAAGTGAATGGGGCAAATTCGTCATCTTGTGCGACGGATTTGCCCCATTTGTTTGTTAGTGTTTGGAGGAGGATGGCATTTCTTCTCCCCAATGCGTTTGGCTTTCCCGTTCTTCCCGCTCTCTTACCTCTTTTGCCTTCTGTGCATAGACGATGAGGCGTAGCGATTGGTCATACGTCAGATAACTCCAAACCCAGTTTAATAATACATTGATTTTGTTGCGGACACCTAGGATGGACCGTAGGTGCACCACCAGCCACAGTACCCAGGCAAACCATCCTTGTGTCTTGAGGGTATGCAGTTCGGCAACGGCCTTGTTTCGCCCGATGGTGGCCATGGTACCCAGGTTCTTGTAGTGAAACGGATGCAATTTTTTCCCTTGCTCCAGTCTTTTCAGGTTTTGGGCCAGAAGCTTTCCTTGTTGGATGGCCACTTGTGCCAGTTGCGGATGTCCTTCCGGATAATGCTTGTCGTCGGTCATCAGACACTGGTCGCCAATACATAACACGTGGTTCATTCCTTTTACTTGGTTGTAGGCATCTACCAGAATGCGTCCTCCACGGCCGGTGATTGTGGGAGGCAGGTTGCCTATCTCATTGGCCCGTACACCGCTGACCCATATAAAAGTTCGTGTTGGGATTTCCATTCCGTCTTCTAGGATTACCTTGTGTGCCACAAAATCTGTCACACGTGTATGGAGATAAATTTGCACTCCCATGCGGTGGAGAAATTCTTCCGCTTTTCGGGAAGACACGGGCGACATGCCGGAAAGCAGACGGTTGCCTGCCTCAATCAGGAAAATGTGCAGGTCGTTGCAGTCGATTTCCGGATAGTCTTTGGGCAATACGTAGCGTTTCATTTCAGCCATGGCGCCGGCAATCTCCACGCCCGTCGCTCCTCCGCCTACAATGACCACATTCAGCAGTTCCCGTCGTTCCTGGCTGGTAGCACACGTGATGCTTCGCTCCAGGTTGCTGAGCAAAGCATTTCTTAACCCCATTGCTTCCGACAGGGTCTTCATGGGCATGGCTGCCTCTTCTATCCGTTTGTTTCCAAAAAAATTGGATGTCGTACCAGCTGCCAGTATCAGGTAGTCATATTCGATTTTCCCGATAGAGGTCTGGAGCACCTTTTGGTCGGGATAGATTTGCCTTGCTTCGGCCAGACGGAAATGAATGTCTTGATATCCGTTGAATAGTTTCCGAAATGGAAACGAGATGGAGCTGGGTTCCAGTCCGGAGGAAGCCACCTGATAGATAAGCGGTGGAAACTGGTGATAATTGTTCTTGTCAATCAGGATTATCTGGAAGCCAGACCGATGCAGTTCTTGAGCCAGTTTCAGTCCTCCGAATCCTCCTCCTACGATTACTATTCTTTTTTGGCTGGTTTTTGCGATATTGAAGCTCATAGTGTAATTAGTTGTGGAATTTATATATAGAATTTTTTGTCGTCCTTCATGCCGGGTAGGCACGAACAGACGTCAGGTAAGAACACGATAAGTGCTTGCCTGATGTGAATGAGATGGGATGACGATACAGCTAAATTACAATATGTCGGATAATGTACGTGTAAAGAATTTTCTGCTTTTTCTGTGTGAGCGTGTGTCCCTGTTTATATTGCCCGGTCGAAACCGCGGTCCGGTTTTGTACAGAAAGTCTGATGGCTTTGAGAAGGCGTGGCATGTTTGCACGGACAGAGAACTGTAAATATTGTAAGTACCGTTGACAGGACTGCTTGAAAAAGGTGTGTATTTCGTATACGTGGTCTGTGGGAAGCATGCAGTCTGGATGGAGAGCAGGTGAAATAAATTGCGGTTTATGCTTTTCAACCTGTAAGACGCTTCCCATTGCCGGGTGCAATTTTTCCGTCGGTTTCTCCGCCGTGTCCAAAGTGTATGCAGCAGAAAGGGTGAATATAAACAGTATAAGCGCAATCAGTACTCTCATTTCAATGTAACCGGTTGTTTATATAACAAGCGGAGGGGGGATTTGTTCAACGGTCGGGTGCATAGTTTGTGTGGGTTTTACATCTTCTTCCTTTTCTGCCGATGTTTTCTCTGTACCACACTTTGGTATTTGTATTTCACAGTGTGAAATATATATCCCGCACTTTGGTTTTTATATTTCACACTGTGGTACAGAGAAAATGACTTGTCGTTACACAGAAAATAAAGGGTAATTTGATTATTTAGGTTAATAAAATCACGGTTTTCCGTGGTGTACGGGATAAAAATAAAACCTTTCTTTGCGTAAATAATAAAAAATAGGTTAATATTTTTTGTATAAATGAATTGAAGTAAGACTGTTGCTGAATTTATCTATTATTATGATGACAAATATCGTTATCATTGGTGTATGAATCGGTTGATTTATTCTCTTATTGAAAAACGATGAACCCCTTTCTTGAAAGCTCCGCAGAGCCGAAAGAAAGGGGTTGCTTTGTTATAGATAGAGTATATAGGGCCTTAGTATCCACCTCCCAGCGCATGATACAGGTTGATGACTCCTTGTATCTCGTCGAAACGGTCGGTGGCGGTGTCGAGTTCTGCCTGGAGCAAGGCCTGGCGGGCCGTAATCACTTCCAGGTAGTTTTGAGAACTGTGCCGCATCAGCAGTTCTGAACTCCGCAGAGCAGACTGGAGGGAGGCACACTGACGTTCATCCAGTTGGATGCGCTTGCGGGCGGTCTGCCATTGTACCAGTGCATCGTTCACTTCCGCTCCGGCATCGAGCAGACTTTGCTGGAAGGTCAGCAGTGCTTCTTCCTGTTGTGCTTTGGCTATTTTCAGGTTTGCGATGTTTTTCCCCCGGTTAAACAACGGTTGTACGAGGGAAGCGACGGCAGAAAGCAGCCACTGTCCCGGATTGGTGAGGACGGCACCGGCTGCATTGGTCCATCCGGCGGAACCACTCAGCGTGATGCTGGGATAGAAAGCCGAGCGGGCGGAATTGGTGGCATAGTAGGCCACGGCCAGCTGGTTTTCACATTGGCGTACGTCCGGGCGGCGGCTCAATAATTGCAACGGGACTCCTGTAGAAAGCGAGTCGGGAAACTGTTGTGCTTCGAGGGTGGAACGTCCTACTTCCTGTGGCGACATGCCCAGCAGGGTAGAAAGTGCATTCTCCATTTCGTTTATTTGGCGTTCGATGGAAACGACTGAAGCCTCTACGGACAGTTTGCTGGCTTCGGTTTGTGCGACTGCCATTTCGGTGGCCTGTCCGGCTCGTTTCAGGGCTTTCATTGTGCGCAGGCTTTCTTCCCAGGTGCTTGCCGTACGTCGTGTGATGTCCAGTTGTTCGTCGAGCATCAGCAGGCTGTAGTAACTGTTGGCAATGGTAGCCACCAGTTGGGTCTGTACAGCCTGTCGATAGGCTTCGCTCTGTTCGAGTGCAGCCTGGGCCCCTCGCTTGGCATTCAGCAGTTTGCCGAAGAGGTCGATTTCCCAGCCGGCAGACACTGCCAGGTTGTAAGTCTTGGAGGGTTTGCTGCCGTCCAGACTGGTAAGTGTGCCTTGCGGAGTAAGCGATAGGGAAGGCAAGTACGAAAGCCGTGAGTTCATGAGCAAGGCTTCGGCCTCTTTCACCTTGAGCCGGGCGATATTCAAGTCTGTATTATGGGCCAGTCCCGTTTCAATGAGCTGTTGCAACTGTGGGTCTGTGAAGAGTTCCTTCCACGAAAGTGAGGCCAGCGAGGTGGTGTCTTCCGTGGCTGTCGGTTGACGAAACAGACTGTCGGACAACGTGATGGATTCCGGACGTTCATACGTCCGGTAGATGTGGCAGCTGCTCAGGGTGGAGGCCAGTAAAAGGGAAATCACTATCTTATTTTTCATGTGCATAATCCTTTGGAGTTATTTCTTTTCAATTTTGGGTAACTTACGTTCCGGCATCCACTTTTCTTGCAGATACTGGAATACCATGAACAGCGGCGGCACAATGAAGAGCAAGGCAATGGTTCCGATAAGCATTCCTCCCACCGTACCTACTCCGATGGAAATATTGCCGTTGGCACCTACACCGGTGGAGAACATCAGCGGCAGCATTCCGAAAATCATGGTGAGCGAGGTCATCAGAATCGGGCGCAGACGGACCTGTGCGGCCGAAACGGCTGCCTGCATGATGCTCATGCCGTGGCGGCGGCGTTCCGAGGCGTATTCGGTCAGCAGAATGGCGGTCTTGGACAGTAAGCCAATCAGCATGATCAGTCCCGTTTGCAGGTAGATGTTGTTTTCCAGTCCGAACATTCTGGCGAAAAGGAAACTTCCGGCCAGTCCGAACGGCACGGAAAGGATGACAGCCAAGGGAACGAACAGACTCTCATACAAGGCACAAAGAATCAGGTAGATGAATACCACACAGATGACAAACACCAGCGTGGTGGTATTCCCGGTATTGGATTCCTCTCGCGACATTCCACCGAATTCAAACCCGTAGCCGGTAGGTAGAGTTTGTGCAGCTACTTCCTGAATGGCCTTGATGGCCTGTCCGGAACTGTAACCCGTAGCGGCTGCCCCGTTCACCTGAATGGCAGAGAACAGGTTGAAGCGGGTCAGCATTTCGGAACCGTACACACGGGTCAGTTTCAGGTATTGGCTGATGGGGCTCATCTCGCCCGAGTCGTTGCGTACGAAAATGCTGTGAAGCGATTCGGTGTCCAGACGGAATTGGGGGGGAGCCTGCACCATGACACGATACAGTTTGGAGAAGCGGTTCATGTTGGAAGCATAGTTACCTCCGATGTATCCCGAAAGGGTACTCAGTACGTCGGCAGGTGATACCCCGTTGCGCTTGCAGCGTGCGGCATCCACCTCCACGAGGTATTGCGGGAATTTTGTATCGAATGAGGTGGTGGCCCGACCGATTTCCGGACGCTGGTTCAGTGCATCCAAGAATTGGCGGGTATATTTCAGCAAGTCTTCCGTGGTACCGCCTTTTTGGTCCTGTACATATACCTCGAATCCGCTGTTCACTCCATAACCCGGAATCATTGGACGGGTGAACGGCATGATGTCGGCACTGGAGATGAAGGCCGTGCGGCGACTGATTTCTTCCATCACAGCATCGATGGCATCTTCTTTGTCAGGACGTTCGCTCCAGTCTTTCAAACGGATGGTGAACATACCGTTGCAGGCACCCTGTCCGCTCAACATGGAGTTGCCGGTGGTATTGGACTGAAGTTCGATTTGAGGAATGGTGCGCAAGCAGCTGTCTACCTGTTCCATCACCTTGCGTGTTTCCTGTACGCTGTTTCCCGGTGAGGTACGGACATCAATAAAGACGGTCCCCATATCTTCGTTGGGCACCAGACCCGTCTTGGTGGTCATCATCAGTAGAGCAAACCCGCCGCAAGCTACTACCAGCAGAGAGCCCGCCAGCCATTTGCGCTTGAGCATGAAGACCACTCCCACCTTGTACTTGGTGACCAGACGGTGGAAAGCGGTGTCGAATGCGATATGGAAGCGGGAAGAAAAGCTCAGCTTTCCTCCGTCTTCTGCATTCTGGTGAGGAGTCATAATGAGGGCGCACAAGGCCGGACTCAATGTCAGTGCGTTCAGCAGAGAGATGGCTACGGCAGCTGCCATGGTCAGACCGAACTGTGTGTAGAACGTACCGGTGGTTCCTCCGATAAAGCTGACGGGGATAAATACTGCCATGAAGACAAAGGTGGTGGTCACCAAGGCAGAGGTAATGCCATCCATGGCGTCGATGGTGGCCAGGTAGGACGATTTGTATCCTTCATCGAACTTGGCCTGTACCGCCTCGACCACCACGATGGCATCGTCGACCACCGTACCAATCACCAGTACCAAGGCGAAAAGGGTCAGCATGTTGAGGCTGAAACCCACAATGGAGAGAAAGGCAAAGGTACCCACCAGGGATACGATGATGGAGATGGCCGGAATAAAAGTGGAGCGTAAACTTTGCAGAAATACATATACGACAAGCACTACCAGAAGGATGGCCTCAATCAGGGTCTTGATGACGCTCTTGATGGAAGCGTCAAGAAAGTCCTTCGTACTCATCAGGTCGACAATCTTGATGCCTTTGGGCAGCGTTTTGGAGATTTCGGCCACGGTACGGTCTATTTCCTCGATAATCTCATTTGCATTGGAGCCGGAGGTCTGGGCAATCATGATGTTGCAGCCCGGATGCCCGTTTACTTCACCGATGTAATCGTAGGCACGTGTACCCAGTTCGATGGTAGCCACGTCTTTCAGTCGCAGCACTTCTCCGTCGGGCAGCGACTTGATGACCATGTTTTCATAATCTACTTCGTTTTCGTAGCGTCCGCGATATTTCAGCACATACTGAAAAGTGTTTTTGGACTCGGCTCCCAGTGTACCCGTAGCAGCTTCCACGTTCTGTTCGTCCAATACGGTTGTGATGTCGGAAGGAACCAGTGAGTATTTCTGCATCTTGTTTGGGTCGAGCCAGATACGCATGGAGTATTCATAGCCGAATACGTTCACTTCTCCCACGCCGGCAATACGTGAAAGCCGGGGCTCGATGTTGATTTTCATGTAGTTGGTCAGGAAAGCCTCGTCGAACGAGTCGTCCGGACTGTATACAGCCAGCTGTTTGATGTTACTGGTCTGTCGTTTGCGCACGGTGATACCGCTTTTGGTCACTTCGGCGGGAAGCAGTCCCTCGGCCGTAGCGATGCGGTTCTGTACGTTGACCGTGGCCATGTCCGGATCGGTTCCCTGGCGGAAATAAACCGTGATTTTGGCGGAGCCGTTGTTTGAAGCCGTAGACGTCATGTACATCATGTTTTCTACCCCGTTAAGTGCTTCTTCCAGCGGTACGACCACACTCTTTAGTACGGTTTCCGCATTGGCACCCGTATAGGTGGCCGATACGCTGACCGTAGGAGGTGCTATTTCCGGAAATTGTTCGATAGGCAATTGCGACAGGCCGATGAATCCCAATATCAGGATGAGTACGGAGATGACACCGGCCAGGATGGGACGGTCAATAAAAGTTCTTATCTTCATGGCATTCGGTTATTTTTCAGGTTCAGAAGTGGAAGTCACATTGACGGCAGTGCCTTCGCGCATCAGGCCGGCACCCTCGGCGATGATGACGTCACCTTCTTTCAGACCGGAAAGTACGATATAGGTCTGCCCGTCATTGTATTTATAGACCGTAATAGGAGCCGACTGCGTTTTGCCGTCTACTACCTTCCAGGTAAACACTTTATTCTGGAGCTCGTAGGTTGCACTCTGTGGAATGGTGATGCAATTCTTGTGTTCGGTGGGAACGGATACGATGCCGCTTCCTCCATTCCGGAGCAGATGTCCCTTGTTGGGGAATACAGCCCGCAGGGTGACGCCTCCGGTTCCTTCATCCACCGTCCCGCTGATGGCATCAATGCGTCCTGCATCTGGATAGTTTTTTCCGTTGCTCAGGGTCAGGCCGACCGATGGAAGTTTCTGGCAGGCCTCTTCCAGCGAACCGTATTGCTGGATAAGGTCGAGCATCTGGTTTTCGGCCATAGAGAAATAAGCATAGATTTCCTGGTCGTCGGATACCGTGACCAGCGGTTCGGTGATGCTGCTGTTGACCAATGCGCCTACACGGTAGGGAATCATGCTGGCTACTCCGTCGACGGGACTCTTCACCTCCGTGTATGAAAGGTTGTTGCGGGCATTGGTCTCTTCTGCCTTGGCTTGTGCTACGGCAGCCTCTGCTTCAAGCAACTGGTTGCGGGCCGTCTGGCGGTCGAAGTCGGATACCACCTTCTCTTTGTAAAGTTCTTCTTTACTGTCCGCTGTAAGCTTGGCTGTCCGTAATTGTGCTTCGGCACTTTTCACGTTGGCCAGTGCCGTTTCCAGTGCCGCCCGGTAGGGTACCTGGTCGATAATGAAAAGCACTTGTCCGCGGCGTACGGCATCCCCTTCGTTGATACAGATTTGGGTGATGGTGCCACTCACCTGCGGACGTATTTCCACGGCCTGTTTTCCGCGCAGTGTGGCAGGATAGGTGGATTGTAAGGTCTGATTCGTTGTGGTCACGGTTAGTGTTTTGTACTTTTCGCCGGGCATGTCCTGCTGTTTTGCGCCGCAACCGGCGAGCAATGGCAGACAGCACAGCATGAGATAGATGCTTGTCTTCATGTGCATATCAATATGAGGTTTGTCGCACAAACTTACGCAGAAGAAGACGAAAAAAGGAGCATGTGGTGACGAACCGGGCAGATGTGGTGATGAACACTTCCGGAGAGGTGTTTATTCGTGCCTAAAATGTCGTATCTTTGCCGTTGAAAGTAGATGATGTATGAAGAAAAGCCATATTCCGCTGTATGTAGACCTCTTGTTCTGCCTGGTCATTATGCCGTTGGCTATCATGCTGTTGCCGGTGGACCGTTGGATTGTACATAATACAGCCTTTCTTGTTACTTTGATATTGTATGTGTATGTGCTTTATTTTCTGTATCGCTGGGTGTGCTTGCCCAAGTTGTTCATGCAGAAAAAATACCTGCGTATTACATGCTACATGTTGTGCTTTGTCGGAATAACGGAACTGTTGACTCATTTTCCTCTTCCTCCGGAGTTGGAGACCGATGTCACTCGTCCGGTGGAAGCACGTCTGCACATGCGTACACAGACCATCTGGTTTTTCTTCTTGGTGGTGACAGGTTTTTCACTAGCCATTGAATTGACCTTTGAGCTGTTCCGCCAGATTCTGTCGCGCCAGGAAGTGGAGGCTGAGAAAAACAAGGCAGAGCTGGCACTCTACAAGGCACAGATTAATCCGCATTTCCTGTTTAATACCCTCAATACACTTTATGCCTTGGTGCTTTCCGGTTCAGACAAAACGGAATCGGCTTTTGTGAAATTTTCCGGTATCTTGCGGTACATGTATTCGCAGAGTGGGGCTGAACTCATTCCGGCAGCACGTGAACTGGAATATATCCGTCAGTATGTTGATTTGCAAAAACTCCGTTTGAATGGACATACCCATGTGGAGCTGGAGGTGGAAGTTACAGACGGGCAGGTGCTCGTTCCGTCGATGCTGCTCATCACTTTTATTGAGAACGCATTCAAGTATGGCACTTCGTCGGAAGTGGACTGTACGGTCCGTATCTGCGTCAGGGTGGACGATAGGCGATTGTTTTTTGAGACAGAAAATAAAGTGATGCGGGTTCGGGAGGATGGACTGGAGGGTATCGGCATTGAGAACTGCCGCAAGCGGCTGGAGTTGCTTTATCCGGGACGTTATGAGTTGAAAGCAGGGGCAGAAAACGGTATGTATTGCGTAAGTTTGGACATACGATTGAGAAAAGAGGATTGAAAGAACACAGGATGGTTATGAGCAGAATGTTGAGATGCATGGCAATAGACGATGAACCGATGGCGTTGTTGGTGATAGAACAGTTTTGCCGCCGGAGAGGAGGAATGGAACTGCTTGCTTTTAGTGAACCGCGTGTAGGCCTGGAGGCGATACGCCGTCAGAAACCCGACCTGATTTTTCTGGATATTCAGATGAACAGTCTCAACGGATTGGAAATAGCCGATATTCTTCCGCATGAATGTAGCTTTATTTTTACTACCGCTTATGCGGAGTATGCACTTGAAGGGTTTAATCTGGACGCGGTGGACTTCCTGCTCAAACCTTTCTCGTATGAACGTTTTGAAATGGCGGTGGAAAAGGCTCTGCGCCGTTTGGATTCCCGTCGGTCCGCGGTGCCCGAATGTCTGGTGGTCAAGCAGGAATACAATAATGTGAGCATTCCTCTTTCAGATATATTGTATGTAGAGGCATTAGGGAATTATGTCAAGATTGTCCGTCAGTCGGGAGGGCATGTGCTGACCCGTACCAATCTGAAGGCTATTACTGATTTATTGCCCGACGGTATGTTTTTGCGTATTCACCGTTCGTATGTTATCTCTATATCATCCGTAATATCTTTTACTCGTACGCGGGTAAAACTGAAAGGCCTGGCTGAAGACCTGCCTGTGGGTGCACAATATGCCGGTCAGGTAGCAGATGTCTTGGGGAAATAATAGCCCACCTTTTAATCGGGAGAGATAAAGAATTTGAATTCTTTGCTGTAACTTCTTCCTACAGGAATTTTTGTACCGTTATACAGTACAATCTCTTTGCTGGTGTAGCTTGCAATCCGATGGACGGGCACAATGAAAGATTTATGTACACGTATGAATTTTTCTGTTGGAAGAAGTTCCTGCAGGTTTTTCATACTGGTTTGCGACATGATGTATTGTCGATTCGCCAGATGGATACGTATATAGTTATCCATTGATTCGATATAAAAAATATCTTTCAACTGAATCTGTATGTTCTTGTATTCAACTTTCAGTGTGATGCTTTCGTCTGTGAAAGAAGGGTGTGCAGACAGCTGTTGCAGATTGTGTAGTTCAATAGCCTTCTGTACGGCTTTTTCAAAACGGTGATAGGAAAAAGGTTTGTGTAAAAAGTCTACGGCACTCAGCTCGAATCCATCCAAGGCATATTGAGCGTAGGCAGTAGTGAAAATAAGCAGGGTTCCTGGAGGTAGGTCGCGGGCCAGTTCCACGCCATTGAGGTCTCCCATTTCTATGTCGAGAAACAAAATATCCGGTTTGCTTCTTTTTACCTGTTCCATACCCCGTAGCGGGTTATTGAAGGTGGTGAGTTCCATGTTTCCGTAGCGTTGGCAGAAACTGGTGATAATTTCCAGTGCCATGGGTTCGTCGTCAATGGCGATGCATTTTATATTCATGTGTTCAAGTCTATGTGTAGGGTTACAGCAAATATCCCTTCTTTCTCTTCTGTTTGCAAGTCGTATTTGTGCGGGTAAAGCAGTTCCAAACGTTTCTTGCAATTTTCAATACCTATTCCTTTAGATGAATTTATAGGTGAATGGTTTAATAAAGGATTGCAGGTCGTGAATGATAATTTTCCGCTTTTTATTTGGATATGGATGTAAGCATCTCCCGGATTATGGGAGGATACTCCATGTTTGAATACATTTTCCACGAAAGTAATCAGGATCATGGGGGCAATTCCAGTTTGTTCTGTTTCATCATGTTCGTAGGAAAAGTGTACGTGAAAATCCTTAGGCATACGGTATTTTTGGAGTTCGATATATTGGCGGATGTATTCAGCTTCCGTACGGACTGGAATTTTGTCTTTGGTGTTGTTGGTATACATGTATTTCATCAATCCGATAAATTGTGTAAAGGCATTTTCGGCTTGAGGAGAACCTGTCACCACCATGGCATAGAGTGTGTTCAGGTTGTTGAATAAAAAGTGAGGATTTATCTGTGCCTTGTAGAGAGCTAATTCGGCTTTTTTCTTTTCAAATTCTACGGTCTGGCGTTGCATAATTTGATGATAGAGTTCGGTAAGAAGTCCTACGGCCATGCTGAATGTAGCGACCACTACATACAAAAACCATACGGCCTGTTGCTGTAACCGGATTTTGGGAATATGTTGAAGAAATTTCGGGCGGCGCATCCGATGCATAGGTATTTCCATCTGATAGCGGGTAATGAGATAAGTGCCTGCTATTGTGAATAAAATGAAAATAAGGGCCATCCAAAAGTGACGTTTGTCGGCAAAGAGAAAGGGCATGGTCAGCCTCCGGTTTAGAATGTATATGATATAGAGCCATGAAACGAGGATATACACAAACATGGAGTCGTTGACCAGCCAGCGTTCAATGGGCAGCAAGGTTATCATGGCTGGAAGCAATATCAGGCAGAAGACCAGATCAATGTAAAATGGGAGATGTTTGATTTTCCACATAGTTCATTCCTTTTGCGCAAAAATACGGATTTTTATGACTTCTTGAAAATGACCTCAGGTTTGTTCGCCACTACATCGGTGTCGTTTACCCTTACTTTCTGCATCGGATTAAAATTGTAAGAGGGAGAAGTTTAATTTTGTTGGAGAAAGAGAAAATGATTCGAATAAATGACATAGATGATGGCAAAATTTATTTTCATTTTGATGGGGTGGGCTTTCCCTATGTTTATCGTGGCACAGAGCCTTTCGGGAACTGTGACAGATAAAGTAACGAAAGAAGGGTTGATATCTGCTACAGTACAACTTATCTCTTCGGATGGAAAATCTCGTTATACATCGACCGATTTGAATGGTGCATTTCAGTTTAAGAAACTTCAGTCGGGAAATTATACTCTGCAAGTAACCTATGTGGGATATAAAGCCTATAAAGGAAAATATACTGTGTCCGAATCGCAGCAAAAGCGGATAAAGATTGAAATGACAGAAGATGCGCAGTTGTTGGGAGAAGTATCTGTGGAGGGCCGTGCCACACGTGCAGAGCAAAAGGGGGATAGTTTGCAGTATAATGCCGAAGCATTTCAGGTAATGATGGGAAGTTCGGCAGAAGACTTGCTGGCCAAGATGCCGGGCATTGTAGTAGAAGGAGGTACTGTTCAGGCGCAAGGAGAACAGGTGCAGAAGGTACTGGTAGATGGAAAGGAATTTTTTGATGGAGATGTGAATCTGGCCATAAAAAATTTGCCGTCGGATGTGATTGCCAGCATTGAAGTATTTGACAAAAAAAGTGAACAGGCCGAATTTACCGGATTTGATGATGGAGAAGAGGTGAAGACCATTAATATTGTGACAAAAGGAGGTTTCCGTCAAGGTACTTTTGGAGAAGTTTCTGCCGGTTACGGTACGGATGAACGTTATAAGGTGAACGGGAATATCAACTTCTTTAATGATGACCGGCGTATTTCGGTGCTGGGTATGTCGAACAATGTGAACCAGCAGAATTTTTCTCAGGAAGACTTGGCGGGTGTCATGTCGGCTGGAAGTAGCGGGAAAGGCCGTGGTGCCCGGGGAGGACGTGGAGGTGCCGGAGCTCCGGGAGGCAACGGTGCTTCTAATTTCATGGTAGGAAGTCTGGGAGGTGTGACTTCTGCCAATGGACTGGGCTTGAATTATGTAGATCAGTGGGGAGAAAAGTGGAAAGTGACTGGTAGTTACTTTTTTAACCAGTCGGATAATTTGACGCAACAGCAGACTGACAGAGAGTATTTTGAGTCAGTCTTACCTGGAATGACTTATAGTGAGTATCAGGAAAATTCCATGAAGAACTGGAATCATCGTTTCAATCTAAAACTGGATTACCAGATGAGTGAACGTACGTCTTTTCAGTTTCGTCCTACATTGAGCTTTCAAAATAATGACAGTTATAGATGGTTGCAGGGACAGAACTTGATAAATGGAGTGACAGACAGTGAAACGGAAACTTCATCTTTGGGAAAGAACCAGGCTTATAACGTGGGAGCCGATTTGATTTTCCGTCATCGTTTTCTGAAAGAAGGACGTACTTTATCGTGGATGTTAAGTGGAAAGATGAGCAATACGGACGGGGATACCTATACGGACTATCTGAATACTTTATATGGACTGGAATCTTCTCCTGCTACTGAGGATTACAGTCAATGGAAGCATACGTGGAATCGGCAGTATAATTTGCGTTCCAATTTAAGTTATACCGAAAAACTGACAGACAATTTACAGTTACAGCTGGGGTATAAATTGAACTATCAAAATTCGGAAAATGACCGGAAAACTTATGACCGTTCTGCTGTGACCGATCTTTATGACCAGCTGGATGAAAGTTTGTCGAATGAATACCAGTCCGGTTATCTTATTCAGGCGGGAAGTATAGGACTTCGTTATCGTGCAGGTAAGTTGAATGCCATGTTGGGAGTGGATGTGCAGTGGGCAGACCTGAAAGGTGATTTGGTGTATCCTCAATCCGATGAGTTGTCACGTAAGTATTTTTCCGTGTTGCCTTCGTTTACGTTGCGTTATTCTTTGGATCGTACCAATTCTTTTCAGTTGCGTTATCGTAGCAAATCTTCCGCACCTTCAGTGACTGATTTGCAGAATGTGATTGATAATTCCAATCCGTTATTCCTGTCGACGGGTAATCCGGGACTTGACCAGCAAATATCTCATACGGCCAATTTGCGTTACATACGTACCTCAAAATCCGGACAGACTTTTATTGCCATGGTGGGAGCTACCTTACAGAAAGATTATGTAGCTGACAGTACGTTTGTGGCGCAGGAAGATGTGGCATTATCGCCTACTGTAACGTTGAATAAAGGAGCTCAGTTTACTCATCCGGTGAACTTGGATGGGTATTATAGTTTACAGTCCATGTTGACGTACGGCTTTCCGGTGGATTTTATTCGTAGCAATGTCAATTTCAGTTTATCGGCCAACTATGCCAATGTGCCGACCATTTTTGACGGTGTGGAAAGCCGGACACGTGAACTGAATCTGATTCCAAAGATTATTATCGGTAGCAATATCAGTAAGAATCTTGATTTTACAGCTTCTTATTCGGCTGGAATCAACAAAATCTTCAGTTCATTGGATGCGACATCTCAAAGTGATTATGTGACGCATACAGCATCGGCCAAACTGGGCTGGACCTTTTGGTGGGGATTGACTTTCCGAACTACGTTCGATTATATCGGTTATACGGGACTGGATACGGGGACAGAAGATTATTTTTTGTGGAATCTTTCACTCGGTAAGAAATTCTTGAAGAATAATGCGGCTGAGATTAGAATAGAAGCGTTTGACGTACTAAAGCAGAATCAAGCTTTTACGCATCGTACAGGCAGTAATTATTATGATTATATCAACAGTAATGTATTGCAGCCTTATGCGATGGTAAGCTTTGTATATACAATTAGATAACTTAAAAAAAACAGGAAATGAAGAAGATTCTTTTTTTAGCCTTGATGGCTATGCTGGGCATGCAGCAAGTAGATGCACAGCGTAAAAGTGGTAATGCACGTACTCCTGAACAGATGGTAGAAAGGTTGGATCAGAAGTTAAACCTGACAGATGAACAGGAGAAACAGATTACGGCACTTTATACTGATTTCTTTAAGCAGGATTTGTCGCGTGAGGAACGTAAAGCAGCCATGCAGGAATTGAATAAGAAAATAACGGATTTACTGACTGACGAACAGAAGACGGCGTTTGAACAGATGAAGAAGGAGCGCCCGCAGAGGAAACGATAAGAATATTTGTAAGAGTAAATTTGATGATACGGCCTCATTGGTGATCTTTCGATTACTGGTGAGGCTTCTTTGTGTATATTCCAATAAATAGGAATATAAAATAGGTTATTTATGGGGTTTTGTTTTTAGGTTTAATCGCTTATTTTTGACAAAAATAATAATAAAAGCCTAGGATTTGAAAAAGGATTTAAAGAAGAACTGAAGAACAATGAGATTCTGAAAAGGAGAATTTGCTATACGGGGATTTATACAAAAGCAGCTTTTGAAGGGGACAATATACCGGGGAAGGCCAGAAGTAAGGTCTTTCATATTGGGTAAAGAAAGATAGTGAGAAATCATGATTGGGGGAACTGACAGATTGATGTATAAATAATAATTTTATTACTATGATGAACAAAGAATCCGTGTTACGACGTAGGGGAGTTGTAATACGGATTCTTTTATTCTGCTTCTAATGCAGGTGCCTTGAGACGTTATTTTCTCTCTTGGCTAGTCGGTCTTGTGATGAGATTTATTTAAGAAATATTGGTAAAAAATTATACAGGAAATTTGAAATGGATAATCGTTCCGTGACCTTTTTTCGATTGAATCTCATAAGACCCTTGGAGCTTGCTGCAACGTTCTTTGATATTTTTCAACCCCAGTCCGGTTGGAAAGGAGTCATTGACAGGGTTTTCTGAATCGAACCCTTTTCCATCATCCTCAATTAGAAGATTTATCTGCTGGGATTCATAAGTGACTGTGATATAGGCATTTTTGGCGTCTGCATGCTTGATCAAGTTGGATATGACTTCCTGAAGAATACGATAAACTTCTTGAGTACGTTCGGGTGAAAATGAGAGTTGTTTTATATTTTCTTCTATATAGCATTCTATATGAATGCTTTCCAATGTCTTCAGCTTGTCTGTATAAAGAGTCAGAACCTGATATAAACTGAAATTGCGGAAGATGGGAGTGGCCAACTGATGAGACAGATTGCGCAGCGCTTCTCTTACCTGCTCGAGTTGGAAGCTCAGGGTGGAAGGTCCTGTTTGTTGCATTTCCAGTTCGATTGCCAGCAGGTCATTGCATACACCATCGTGAAGTTCCTTGGAAATGCGGTTATTGCTGTCTTCCAGTCCGCAGATGTATTGTTCGGTCATTTTTTTATGCATGTCAGTCAGCAAAAGCTGGCTTTGCATTTCCCTGTCTTTGATTTCTTTTTCCAGCTTCAGTTGTTTTAAATTGAATGCTATCTTTCTTTTGTGCATGCTGATGATTAGGATTACAAGAAGCAGGACAAGCAATACAAGAATGCTTCCGATGGTATAGGTGCGTAACAGATAAGCTGCTTTTTCTTCCGCCCGTTTTTCGTTGATACCAGCAATTTGCAGGTTCTTTTCTTTTAAATCCAGTTCTGCTTCGAATCCGGACAGGCGATTATGGAAATATTGGTTGTTCAGTTCTTCGTTGGCCTTATAAGCCTCGAGAACCAGTTGGTAGGATAACTGGTTTTCATGTCTTTTGGCTTCTATTTCAGCAAGAGTCAGTAATATTTTGGGCAACAGGCCGGAGGGGTTTTTTCTGGCGAAGTCGGCTGCTTCCATGATGTAGTGGCGTGCCTGCAATAAAGAATCTGTATCGTGAAACAGCATGTAGCCATACAGGTATTCCAGGTTGGCAATGTTTGCTTTATTGCGTGTGGTAGCTTTGTAGCTCATGGCTTTTTGATAATATTGAAAGGCTTGCGAAGATTTCCCCAAATCTCTTGCCACTCGGGCGTATTGTGTATATGCCAGTAACTTGAGTCCGTCGGGCATTTCCGGTTGGAGTTTCTGGTCTACTAGTTGGAGGGTGTCCAATGCATTGTTGAACTGATGGTTGTTGGCCAGCAGGATGGCGTGATTGCATAACCTGTTAACTTCTCCGATGCGGTAATCCAAGGTCAGTGTATCGGTCTGAGGATAGGTAAACATTTTTCGGGAAACTTGTATGGCTTCGTCGTTTTTCCCTATTTCATTGTAGAGAATGGAGATGTTGGATACGATGATAGACGCTAGGTTATAGTTTTGCAGGTTTTCGGTAATGGCCAGCGCTTTTTCGTACAGCGTGATGGCATCGTCGAACATAAAAAGTTTCCGGTGTATAACTCCCGATAGGTTATAGGCTTCGGCCAGATTGGCAGAATCTTTCAATTGTTCCAATAATTTGACGGCCTCAGTAGCAGTACCCCTGGCTTCCGACAAGTGGTCGGCTTGCCATTGTCCGTAGGCGGTTTCATACGTGGCCAGTGCTTCAATCGTTTGTAACATGGGGTGTAGAGGTCTGTTTTCCTGCAGTTTCTCCAGTGTGGTGGCTTTTCGTCGGATTTGGGTCAACAAGGTACATGCTTTTTCACAGTCTCCTTTTTGGTTGAGAAACCGGGCATAATCCAAGTCAATATTCAAGGCATAAAGTTTATCTTGGCTGTAGCGGCTTTCACGAGTGATGAGTCTGTATATAGAATCCATTTGGGCATATTCACCGTTATCGCCAAACGACTGTAGCAAGTCGGTTAAATTATGGCCTTTTTCGCCGGCCGTTAACTGTGTGGTCAGGCAGAGAAAAATAAAAAATACAATCTGTTTCATATCGTAATCCAACCTTTTAAAAAAGCAATTCGCATAAGATGTGAGACATTGGTGGCTCCACTTTTTAACAGGATGTTTTTTCGCATCGTGTCAATGGTATTTTTACTAAGGTTGAGCTTGTGGGCAATTTCATCGGAAGTAAGTCCACAAGATAGCATTTGAATAATTTCGTTTTCACGTGGACTGGGAGTGTAGTTTATCTGTTTGGTGGCAGACTGGTCGCCTACAATGGAAAGCACGACATGTAATGCTGTCGGTGAATAATATTTGTTGTGTTCCTCTAAAATGCATTCGATGGCTGTTTCGATTTCATTTATTTTGTCATTTTTGGTTACGATGCCTGCCACTTCTGCCTTGGTCAACAGTTTGATAATCCAGAATTCTGTGTGCATGGTATACACAAGTATGGGAATCTGGATTGCTTTCTGCCGTAGATAGGCTATAATATCCAAGGCCGTTTTATCTTGAATTTCATAATCTATGATTAATAAATCTGGAGTGGTCTGAGTCAGGTAACTGTATAATTCAGAATGATGATGCCCGGTAGTTATCTGATAACGCTGATTGTTGGCCAATAGCTGGCTAAGTCCTTCTGTGATGATGGGGTGGTCATCTAGAATGTATAGGTTCTTCATGGAGGAACGTAAATTTAGTTTTTTTTGCTTTTCTACAAAGATGGAAATTTTTCTTACGTTATGCAAGCGTAAGCAAGGAAAAGAAATACTGGTTGTACAGATTTTATATGCACGTTTGGCCGGTTAATGTATTTGTCTTGAAATTTTGGAAGAGAATAACCGTATGTTAATCTGTTAATTTTTTCTTGGCTATTGGGGGAGAATGTGTTATATTCGCAGAATCTAAATGCTAGTGAAAAGAATAAGATACTGAAGTTTTGGAGTATATCACCTTGTAAATTCATCTGTTGGGGATGTTGTGCATGCCATGATGAAGAATAACTTTGCTAAATAGAAAATGATGAAAACATATCACAAACAAACTTATATGTCACGTTGTTTCAGTAAGCTCCGGGTACTGTCATTGTCTTTTCTTTTATTGTTTGCTGGAAATTTGTTTCTTTCTGCCCAGGAAATAAAAGGACGCGTATATGCGGCCGACGAGAACCGGCCACTTGCAGGTGCTACGATGCGGGTGCTGACAGAAGACTCGGTGTATGTCGCTGGGTTTACGACGGATGAGAAAGGACGTTTTGAATCGGAAGTGAAACTGGATAATTTCTGGTTGGAGATATCGTATGTGGGGTATGAAAAGAATGTCGCATTGATACAGAACGGTGAGCGCAAGAACCTGGATTTGGGAATCATATCGTTGGCACTCGATACGGTCAGCTTGGGAGGTGTTGAGGTGGTAGCGCAAGGCATGGTACACAAAACCGGGAAGATTATGGCTTATCCGAGTGTGAAGCAGGTGGAAGCGGCCACTTCCAGCCTCAGTCTGTTGAAAAGCATGATGCTCCCGCGGCTGTTTGTCGACCCGGTACAGGAATCGATTTCCATTTCTGGGGTTTCCGGGGTAATTTACCGGATTAACGGGGTGAAGGCGAGCCTGCAGGAAGTGAAGGCTTTGAAGCCGCAGCAGATTGCACGTGTGGATTATAGTCAGTTGCCCTCCATGCGTGAACTGGACTCCAATTCAGGAGTGCTTGATTTCATCTTGAAAGAGCCGCGGGTGGGCACTTCGCTGTCTGTCGGAGGCACGAGCGCGTTTACTACTGGCTTCGTGAACGGGAACCTCAACTTTCGGACCAATTATAAGAAATCTCAGTTCTCGATTGACTATAATGTGAACTACCGTGACTATTCCGAACGCCGGACGGATGAACTGGAGACTTATTCGTTTCCGGACGGTTCAACGCTGAAGCGTGACAAACGGGGGGAGTTTGCTCCTTTCGGATATACGGATCATCACATTGCCGTCGGTTACCTTTATAAAAATGAGAAAGATATGGTGAATGTCCGATTGGATAACCAGATTAGTTCGAACTACAACAGGAACCGTCAGCAGATGTTTCAGGGGCAGCAGTTCACGGGGCAGCGGGATATCCATTCTTCTTTCTCCAGCTATATCCCGTCGCTTGACCTTACTTACAGCCGCAAGATGAAGAACAATCAGGGGGTGGAAGTGAATCTGGTCGGTACGCTGGGAAATACGGATTATGAGCGTACGCTGACAGACCGCCTGGATGGACAGACTCTGTCGGAAATAAACAACACGACGGATGGCAACCAGAAATCACTGATTGGCGAGGTATATTATTGGCGGGAAGGCAAGAAGGTGAACCTCTCGGCCGGTTTGCGTGCTACATACCAATACGCGAGTAACCTTTACGGGACAGACGAGCAAGTGAATCTGAGGAACTACAATGCCTATCCGTATGTCCAGCTCCAAGGCAGTCTGGGTAAGGTCGCTTACACGGTCGGTACAGGTTTGCGGTTCCAGCAGCAGCGGCAGGGGAACGAGTCGGTGAATTATTGGCGCAATACTTCGTCCTTGTCTTTATCTTACAAGCAGAAGTATTGGGATTTGCAGTATTCAATTAATTTTCGTCCGTTGTTCCCTTCTTTGAGCAGCCTTTCTGAAGTGATACAGGAAATCGATTCCCTTTCCATTATGCGTGGAAATCGTTCGCTGACTCCTTATAACACGTTGCGCAATCAAATCAATTTCTCGGTATGGGATAATAAAAAGTTTGCTTCTGTGCTGACGCTGGTGGCCGACCGCAGCTTTCATCCCATCCAGCAGGATATTTTTTATTCGCCCGAAAGGAAACGCTTTGTCTTTCAGGAAAACAACCAGGACTATGATGTCAACTATGGCGCACAGCTGATTGTACAGATGACGGATGTGCTGAAACTGTTTATGTTTCAGGTGTTTGGCGGATGGAACTATTATAAATCGAAGGGGGAGGCTTACGAACATACCCTGAATAATTTCTATTATGGTGCTTATCTGGCCATGACATACAAGGGGTTTCAACTCAATGGCTCCTGGATGAAACCGATGAAGTCTTTGTCGGGCCAGTATGTCATGACATCTGAAAATAACAGCAGCATTAATGCAAGCTATAAATGGAAGAACTTGAATGCCGGGATGGGGATTCTGTTTCCATTCACGAAGGGTTCCAAGTACCGGACAGAACAATTGAACCAGGTCATCGCCTCCGACCGGAATGTATTGATTCGTAACAACCGGAATATGTTCTATGTCAGCCTGTCATACAACATCAATTGGGGACGTTCCATTTTCCAAAGCAATAAACGGTTACAGAATGCAGACCGGATGAACAGTATTTTGAAAGTAAATGACAATTAAAATAAATAGCAGTATGAAGAGAATAGCATTATGCTTGGCAGGACTTGGCTTTTGTTTGTTGAGTCAGGCTGAGAAGCCGGTAAAGAACTTTTATTTTGCCGGATACAAGGTTGTGTTGATTCGGGCAGATACATTTCGTGTAGAAGTGGAGAACCCGGAGCTGGGAATGCAGAAACTGGAGAACGGTACACTGTCATTCACGCTTAAGGATGCGAATGGACCGATGCCGAAAGGGAAAGTATGTATTTATACGAATGATGTGCGCCGAATCAGCATGACTTGTTCTGAACTGAAGGCGGACCAGCCGTTTGCAGTAGATTCACTCAGTGTGTCTTTGGCTGCTGGTTCTAGGGGAGCGATGAACGTAAAGGCAAGATACTTGCAAGTATCGGCTGGAGCGGGTAGCCAATTTACCTTAGAAGGAGAAACGGATGTGCTTGACTGCACGACCAAGGGGAACAGTCACGTCAATTTGAACCGACTGAAGGTGAAGAAATCACAAAGTGAAGAATTGAAATAGTTCAGGATTGCCTTCTTGGGTCTCTCTATTTACAAGTTACATTACCTTATTAGAATAACATTACATTGTATTTGATTACCTTAATTTTTACGACAAATGACTTCAAACAATAAAACTTTAATACCTCTGGCTTTTATCGGAATAATGTTTTTTGCCATAGGTTTTGCTTTGGGAATTAACTCTTTATTGGTACCAGTACTTCAAAGTTCACTGAATATATCCAATGCGGCTTCTTACCTGATTATAGCAGCCACCTTTATACCTTTTCTGTTATTCGGCTATCCTGCCGGACTTACGATAAAGGCGATAGGATATAAGAAAACCATGTCAGTGTCCTTTTTTATATTTGCAGTTGCCTTTTATCTTTTCATTTTGTCTGCAAATGATGGCAGTTTCACATTGTTCCTTCTGGCTTCCTTCGTGAGTGGGGCAGGTAATGCCTATCTGCAGGCCTCAGTAAATCCATATATCACCATACTCGGTCCGTTGGAAAGTGCGGCCAAACGTATCAGTATTATGGGTATTTGTAACAAGCTTGCCTGGCCGATACCGTCTATATTCATCGTATGGCTCATTGGAAAAGATGTAAACAAGATTGGCATTTCCGACCTTGAATATCCTTTTCTGATTATCATATTGGCCTTTGTGATTCTTGGTATAATGGCATTTTTCGCTCCCTTGCCGGAAGTAAAGGCGGAAGGAGAAGATGCTCCGGCAGACAATGTAGCTGACGAATCAAAAAGCTCAGGAAAAACATCCATATTCCAGTTCCCCCATTTATTGTTGGGGTGTATCGCATTGTTTCTTTATGTCGGTGTAGAGACTGTATCGTTGGGTACACTGGTTGATTATGCTAATTCAATTGGACTGGCAAATGCTGCCAACTATGCATGGATTGCACCTATCGGAATCGTTATAGGATATATATGTGGCATCATCTTTATACCACGCTATATCAGCCAGGCTACCGCATTGAAGATATGTTCTATCATTGCAATTATCGGTTCCGTACTGGTGGTCGTTACTCCTTCTGACATATCTATTTATTTTGTGTCTTTAATGGCTTTGGGTTGTTCGCTGATGTGGCCTGCATTGTGGCCTTTGGCAATTGCTGACCTTGGTAGATTTACGAAAACAGGTTCATCACTACTTATTATGGCTATGTTCGGCGGTGCAGTGATACCGACTGTGTATGGTTGGTTGAAAGATGCATGTGGCGCACAACAGGCATATTGGTTATGTTTACCCTGTTTCCTGTTTATTTTATATTATGGAATGTACGGTTGTAAAATACGTAAGTAAGAGTAAGAGGCCATCTCAAAAGAGACGGCCTCTTCTCGTTTGAATCGGTCCACCTTCACGGTTATAGATTGTTAAAGATGGAAATAGAAAGCTCCTGCACTTGGATTTTAATTCCTTAAATAATATATTTGTGATATCAAAATAATATCATTTAAATCTAATGGATATGGAAACGAAGGAAATGAAATTCAGTGGCTTTAAAATGAATGGCTTTTTAGCTCTTTTCTTGTTCTTATTTGTATGGGCCGGAATAACGGTGTGGTGTTTTACTGTGGGAGAAACTCTTTTCTATATATTGGGGGGAGTGATGGTGTTATTGTGGATTATTTTGAATTGCGGTTATATGCAGCTGGAACCCAATGAAGCACGTGCCATGGTTTTCTTTGGCAAATATAAAGGTACCTTTAAAGAAACAGGATTCTTTTGGGTGAATCCGTTCATGGACAAGAAGAAATTATCACTTCGTGCGCGTAATCTGGATGTGGAGCCTATAAAGGTGAATGACAAGATAGGTAATCCCATTCTGATTGGGTTGGTATTGGTGTGGCGGTTGAAAGATACCTACAAAGCCATGTTTGAGATTGACGCACAGACCATGGCCAGCACGGGAGACGGTAAGTCGGCAAACGTGGGGAATGCGGTGGCCAGCCGTATGAATGCCTTTGAGAACTTTGTGAAGATACAGAGTGATGCGGCTTTACGTCAGGTGGCCGGACAGTACGCCTATGATGACAATGAATCGGATGCGAATGAATTGACACTCCGTTCGGGAGGTGAGGAAATCAATGAGCAGCTGGAACAAAAGCTGAATGAGCGTCTGGCAATGGCCGGTATGGAAGTGCTGGAGGCCCGCATCAATTATTTGGCCTATGCACCGGAAATTGCAGCGGTCATGCTTCGGCGTCAGCAGGCTTCGGCAATTATCAGTGCCCGTGAGAAAATTGTGGAAGGAGCCGTTTCAATGGTTCACATGGCACTGAACAAATTGTCGAAAGAGGAAATTGTGGAGCTGGATGAAGAAAAGAAAGCCGCTATGGTAAGCAATCTGCTAGTGGTACTCTGTGCGGATGAGGCTGCCCAGCCGGTGTTGAATACTGGCACGCTGAACCATTAAATCTGGGAATGACAGACGGTACCCCCGTTCTGTTCTTATGTGAGTAGAAATAGTTTAATTAGGATATAGTGCCCAAGAAAGAAAATACGACCAAAAGCTTTGTACTGCGGGTAGACGCTGCCACAATGGATGCCATAGAAAAGTGGGCAGCTGATGAATTTCGTAGTACCAATGGTCAATTGCAGTGGATTATCAATGAGGCCTTGCGCAAAAGCGGAAGATTGAAGAAAAGTAACCGGAAGGAAAAAGAGGGAGAAGAATCGGATGATTAATTTGGGATTTTATACAGGGAGTGGTAGCAATGTCCGGTATCAGCGGACAGGGTTCGACTATTTACTGACAGGAGTCGCTTTCCTGCCGGTATTGGCGGTAAGTTCGATTATGAAAAGGGTAAATGGTTTAACCACGAAT
>UMIM01034380.1_pt1 | contig 29186 bp, 18 predicted proteins | sample 1965831 | NCBI WGS metagenome assembly UMIM01 (sample SAMEA4836125, study PRJEB28245) | human gut metagenome | biome: gut microbiome; material: fecal sample | place: Denmark | collected 2008 | reverse complement strand
CAGCCGATGCAAGTAGCGCAGTCCATAGCCTCGTCGGCAGCCTCTTTAGGTATAAGAATGGCGTTAGCGTCCTGGGGCTGTCCGGTGCGTACGGTGATATATCCGCCTGCCTGTATGATCTTGTCGAATGCTCCGCGGTCAACCATGCAGTCCTTGATAACAGGGAATGCAGCCGAACGCCACGGCTCAACGGTGATAACGTCGCCGTCCTTGAACTTACGCATATACAGCTGGCATGTTGTAGCTCCGGTGTTAGGGCCGTGAGGATGTCCGTTGATGTAGAGCGAGCACATGCCGCAGATGCCCTCGCGGCAGTCGTGGTCGAACACGAACGGCTCCTTGCCTTCCTCAATGAGCTGCTCGTTCAGAATGTCGAGCATCTCGAGGAAAGATGTATCATCGGGGATGTCCTTCATCTCGCGTGTGTCAAAATGGCCCTCGGCTTTCGGTCCGTTCTGACGCCAGAATTTCAGTGTGAATGAAATGTTTGCCATATTTTTAGTTCTTATAATTTCTGGTTTGTACTTTTATTGCTTCATAGTGCAGAGGCTCCTTGATAAGCTCGGGCGCCTTCTCGTCGCTGCCCTGGTACTCCCAGCAGCCTACATAGAAGAAGTTTTCGTCGTCGCGCTTAGCCTCGCCTTCCTCAGTCTGGTACTCCTCACGGAAGTGACCGCCGCATGACTCGTTACGAGAGAGAGCGTCGTAAGCCACGAGCTCGCCCATTGTGATGAAGTCGCGCAGGTGTATAGCCTTGTCAAGCTCGGTGTTAAGACCCTCTTTTGAGCCCGGGATAAACAGGTTGGTCTCAAACTCCTTGCGTATTTTCTTGATCTTCTCGAGACCTGTCTTCAGGCCCTCGGCTGTACGGCCCATGCCCACATACTCCCACATTACGTGGCCAAGCTCCTTGTGGATAGAGTCGACAGAGCGCTTGCCCTTGATGTTCATCAGGCGGTCGATTTCAGCCTGAACGGCCTTTTCAGCCTCCTCAAACTCGGGCAGGTCGGTAGAGATGCGAGGCCAGATAGACTGGTCGGCCAGATAGTTCTGTATGGTGTAAGGCAGAACGAAGTAGCCGTCGGCCAGACCCTGCATAAGAGCTGACGCACCCAGACGGTTGGCACCGTGGTCAGAGAAGTTGCACTCGCCGATGGCGAACAGACCTGTGATGCTTGTCATGAGCTCATAGTCAACCCAGATACCGCCCATTGTATAGTGGATGGCAGGATAGATCATCATCGGGTTGTAATACTTCACGCCGTTAATTTCGTTAGCAAGCTCGCCCGGATTGACGTCTGTGATTTCCTCATACATGTCGAAGAGGTTGCCGTAGCGCTGGCGTACAACGTCGATGCCGAGGCGCTCGATGCTCTCAGAGAAGTCGAGGAACACGGCCAGACCTGTGTTGTTAACGCCGAAGCCCTTGTCGCAGCGCTCCTTGGCAGCACGCGAAGCAACGTCGCGGGGAACGAGGTTACCGAATGCCGGATAGCGGCGCTCCAGATAGTAGTCGCGGTCTTCCTCAGGAATGTCGCTTCCCTTCTTTGTTCCGGCCTGCAGAGCCTTGGCGTCCTCAAGCTTCTTGGGCACCCAGATACGTCCGTCGTTACGCAGAGACTCAGACATAAGCGTAAGCTTCGACTGGTTGTCTCCGTGTACAGGGATACATGTCGGGTGGATCTGAACGTAAGAAGGATTGGCGAAGTAAGCGCCCTTGCGGTAGCAAGACATGGCAGCTGTACAGTTACAGCCCATGGCATTGGTTGAAAGGAAGTATGTGTTACCGTATCCGCCGGTAGCTATAACCACTGCGTTGGCAGAGAAGCGCTCCAGCTTTCCGGTTACGAGATTCTTGGCAATGATACCACGTGCGCGGCCGTCAACGAGCACAACGTCTTCCATTTCGTAGCGTGTGTAGAGCTTAACGCGGCCTGCGTGTATCTGGCAGCTGAGTGCAGAGTAGGCACCGAGCAGCAGCTGCTGGCCTGTCTGACCCTTAGCGTAGAATGTACGTGACACCTGAGCACCGCCGAACGAACGGTTGGCAAGCATGCCGCCGTATTCGCGTGCGAAAGGAACACCCTGTGCAACACACTGGTCGATGATGTTGTTAGACACCTCAGCCAAACGGTAAACGTTAGCCTCGCGTGCACGGTAGTCACCACCCTTCACTGTGTCGTAGAACAGACGGTAAACAGAGTCGCCGTCGTTCTGATAGTTCTTGGCAGCGTTGATACCGCCCTGAGCAGCGATAGAGTGAGCGCGGCGCGGAGAGTCCTGTATGCAGAAGTTCAACACGTTGAAGCCCATCTCGCCCAGGCTGGCTGCTGCACTGGCACCTGCCAGACCCGTACCTACGACGATAACGTCGAGCTTCAGCTTGTTCTTAGGGTTAACCAGGCGCTGATGTGCCTTATAGTTGGTCCATTTTTCAGCTATCGGACCTTCAGGTATTCTGGAATCTATTTGTTTTGCCATAATATTCTTTCTAAATAATTATGAATTTTGAGTTACGCATTTTGAACTACAATTACAACAGGCTCGGTGCGCATCCGAAAGCGAAAGCAAGCACTACAACGAGGAAGCCCAGCATGAGGAGAGTTGTGTAAACCAGGCCGATGACCTTCCAGCGCTGGAACCAAACCTTGCCGCTCCATCCGAAAGTCTGCATTGCGCTCCAGAATCCGTGTGAGAGGTGGAACCAGATAGCAGCAAGCCAGATGATGTAAAGCACAACGTAAACCGGGCAAGAGAATGTGTCTACGATGTAGGCAAATCCGTCAGCCGGATGATGAGGAACGCTGATGCCTGTCAGTTCGGCAAACATCATGTTGTACCAGAAGTTGAACAAGTGAAGCAGAAGACCGAGCAGAACGATGATGCCGAGCACCAGCATGTTCTGAGAAGCCCACTCCACCTTAGAGGGACGTGTTGTCACAGCGTAGCGCTCGTTTCCGCGTGCACGGCGGTTCTGCATTGTCAGCAGGAACGCATATACGATGTGAATCACCGCAAGAGCCGCAAGAGCCAGAGTTGCAACAAGTGCATACCAGTTGGCTCCGAGGAACTCACAAACCATGTTGTAAGCATCTCCTGAGAAAAGAGCTACTACGTTCATTGACATGTGGAACGTCAAGAACAGGATAAGCGCAATACCTGTTACGGACATCACGACTTTCCTTCCAATAGATGAATTACATAACCACATAAATGATTGAAATTTAAGTATTTAACTGTATTAATTAATAATGTTTCTCTACATTTAAGTGTACTGCATAACCCAAGGTCAGCCCCGCCGCAATACCTTCTTTTAGGTATTTTAGCGTTTATTATGAGGATGCAAATATACTCTATTTTAGCGATAAATCAAACTATTTCATCAAAAATTCAATTTAATTTCTTACTTTTGCGCCAAATTGATATTGCTCTAAAAATTATAAGGATAATATGCTTCTTAAATATGACGTCATCGTGATAGGCGGCGGACACGCCGGCTGCGAGGCTGCCACGGCCTCGGCCAACATGGGCGCAAGCACCTGCCTTGTGACGATGGACATGAACAAAATTGCGCAGATGAGCTGCAACCCGGCCATCGGCGGAATAGCAAAGGGACAGATTGTCAGGGAAATCGACGCGCTGGGCGGACAGACGGCAATAGTGACCGACGCCACAGCCATACAGTTCAGGATGCTCAACCGCTCAAAAGGCCCGGCCGTGTGGAGCCCGAGGGCACAATGCGACAGAGGCAAGTTTATATGGAAATGGCGCGAGGTGCTCGACACGACGCCCAACCTCGACATCTGGCAGGACGAGGCCTGCGAGCTCATAGTAGAGAACGGCGAGGCCGCGGGAGTGAAGACCGTGTGGGGCGTTGAGCTGAGAGCCAAGAGCGTGGTGATAACGGCGGGAACCTTCCTGAACGGACTGCTGCACATAGGACGCAAGCAGCTGCCAGGCGGACGCATAGCCGAGCCGGCCGTGAAAGACCTGACCGAAAGCATAACACGCCACGGAATAAGAAGCGCAAGGATGAAGACCGGCACGCCGGTGCGCATAGACATGAGGTCGGTGCACTTTGAGGACATGGAGATACAGGAGGGCGAAAACGACTTCCACCAGTTCAGCTTCATGGCTCCCCACCGACAGCTCAGGCAGCTGCCGTGCTGGACATGCTATACAAACAAGGAGGTGCACGACACGCTGAGAAGCGGACTGGCCGACTCGCCGCTCTACAACGGACAGATACAGAGCATAGGGCCGCGCTACTGCCCCTCGATAGAAACAAAGCTGGTAACCTTCCCCGACAAGGAGCAGCACCCGCTCTTCCTCGAGCCTGAAGGCGAAACCACCAACGAGATGTATCTCAACGGATTCTCGTCGAGCATGCCGATGGAGGTGCAGATTGCAGCACTGAGAAAAATTCCGGCGCTGCGCGACGCCAAGGTCTACCGTCCGGGCTACGCCATCGAGTACGACTTCTTCGACCCTACCCAGCTCGACCACTCGCTCGAGTCTAAGATAATAAAAGGTCTGTTCCTTGCCGGACAGGTGAACGGAACCACAGGATACGAGGAGGCAGGCGGCCAGGGAACCATTGCCGGAATAAACGCGGCGATAAGATGCGGCGGCGGCGAGCCGTTCATCCTTCACCGCGACGAGGCATACATCGGCGTGCTCATTGACGACCTCGTGACGAAAGGCGTCGACGAACCTTACCGGATGTTCACAAGTCGCGCCGAATACAGAATACTGCTCCGACAGGACGACGCCGACGCCCGACTGACCGAGAAGGCCTACAACCTCGGCCTGGCAAAGCGCGACAGATACGACTGGTGGATGCAGAAGAAGGAAGCGACGGAAAGCATCATAAACTTCTGCGCCACTACTCACGTCAAGCCGAAGGACATCAACGCGGCGCTCGAGTCGCTCGGCACCACCCCGCTGCGCGAAGGATGCAAGCTGATCGACCTCGTGGCCCGTCCGCAGATCAACCTGCAGAATCTTTCAGAACTTGTGCCCGAACTGAAGCAGCTCATCGCCTCGCTGCCCAACCGCAACGATGAAACGGCAGAGGCTGCAGAGATAAAAATGAAATACAAGGGTTACATCGAACGCGAGCGAATTGTGGCCGACAAAATGCACCGCCTGGAGAACATCAAAATAAAGGGCCATTTCAACTATCTCGAGATGGAACAGCTCTCGACCGAGGCCCGTCAAAAGCTTGCAAAAATCAACCCCGACACACTGGCTCAGGCAAGCCGAATTCCAGGTGTCTCGCCGAGCGACATCAACATCATGCTGGTGCTGATGAAAAGGTAAAACAGCCGTATGTTTCACGTGAAACAAAATGAGTATTTTTTGTTAAGCGAAAACGTTGGAACCGACTGAAAGATAGTAAGATACAAAATCGGGACACAAATTTACTTTAAGGCAAAATTTGATGTTCCTCACGATAAAAAGGAGCAATATTTCAGAACGTCTGACTCCTCTTATTATGCCCTCCGGGTGCCCCTGCCGAGGCACGGCTCTGCCCTGCCCCGACGGCTGCCGTGAGGCGATGCCCGAGGCGCCGAAAAGCCACTTTCTAAAAGGTGGCCTTTCAGCGTGCAAAAGGTATCCTTTCGGGCTGCAAAAGACCACCTTTTGCGAGCCAAAAGACGACCTTTTGGAAAGCCCCGAAAAACAGCCCTTTGCAACGGCAGCGGTCTGCCGTCGAAGAATGCGGCCACGATTCAGGCAGAAATATCTGACGGCAAAAAGCAGAAACAGCATAAGCCGCGGCAGCATCTGCCCGCAGCAGCAAAACGCAACACAGCGGGAGAAAAAGGCGGAAGCACGGACGAAAAACCCCGCAGCGAGAATATGCGCCGGAAAGGAAGAAAAACGCCGCAGGCGGAAAAACCATGCGGCAGCGCAGCCGTAAAACAGGGCCGCCGCAACGCCATGCCGCACACATATAATATATATAGCGCACAACGCGCCAAAAACAGCGAACAAGAGATAATATTAGTATAAAGTACGTAACTAAAAAGAAAAGATGAACAACAAAACACTATTGGAGAATCTGAGATGTATTCCTGATTTTCCGCAGAAAGGAGTAAATTTCAGAGACGTAACAACACTGTTTAAGAATCCGAAATGTCTCCAGATAATGGAAGACGAGCTTTACGAGATGTACAAAGACAAGGGCGTAACCAAGATTGTGGGCATAGAGAGCCGCGGCTTCGTCATGGCCTCTGCACTGGCCATAAAGCTCAACGCCGGCGTTGTTTTGTGCCGTAAGCCCGGCAAGCTGCCCGGCGAAACCGTACAGGAGAGCTACTCGAAGGAGTACGGCACCGACACTATCGAGATTCATAAGGACACCATCACCGAGGACGACATCGTGCTGCTGCACGACGACCTGCTGGCTACAGGCGGCACCATGAAGGCTGCGTACGACCTTGTGAAGAAGTTTAACCCGAAGAAAGTATACGTAAACTTCCTCATCGAACTTATACACGAAGACCTCAACGGCCGCAGCAACTTCGAAGAAGGCACAGACATAACAAGCCTGCTGCAGGTATAAATTTTTAGGAGTTAAAGAAGTTAGAGTAGTTATCGCCCACTGCGCGGGCTAAGGAGTTAAAGCCATTAGCCCGCGCTTTATTACAAAACTTCTTATGTTGCAAGAGCAAAATAACGGGCATTATTTATATCTTTAAAAGAGTATTCAGAGATATAAGACTGATACCTTATAGAAGCTACCATTACGTATGCCGACACATTATAGCATTCCGAAACGCTACAGACATAATGCTATAATATTCATCAAGCCAAAGCTCACTACATACAGAATAAGGACACATAGGCAAGGCGTATTCAACCGGCAAGGCAAATGGCTTTAACTACTCTAACTACCATAACTCCTTTAACTCCTCTATTTAAAGTTTCACGTGAAACAAAATTTTTCAAAACCATTTTAAATAAGGCACTTACGCGGCATGACTAAAGAAGAAAACGAGAAGAGGCTGGCACGGCTGAAGGCCATTGTGAGCAACCTGCCCGACAAGCCGGGCAGCTATCAATACTATGACGAGAGCGGCACCATAATATATGTTGGCAAGGCCAAGAACCTGAAGAACCGCGTGTCGTCCTACTTTCATAAGGAAGTGGACAGATACAAGACCAAGGTGCTTGTAAGCAAGATTCACGACATAACATATACCGTGGTGAACAGCGAAGAAGACGCGCTGCTGCTCGAGAACAGTCTGATAAAGAAATATCAGCCCAAATACAACATTCTGCTCAAAGACGGCAAGACTTACCCCTCTATCTGCGTAACTAAAGAATATCTGCCGCGCATATTCAAGACGCGTACAATAAACAAGAAATGGGGCTCTTATTACGGCCCTTACAGCCATCTGCCTTCGATGTATGCCGTGCTCGACCTGATAAAAAAGCTGTATAAGCCGCGCACATGCCGCTTTCCGATAACGCGCGAAGGCATCGAACAGGGCAAATATAAGCCCTGTCTGGAGTATCACATCAAGAACTGCGGCGCGCCGTGCATAGGCAAGCAGAGCTACGAGGAGTATCAGGAGAGCATCGCCCAGGCGCGCGAAATACTGAAAGGAAACACGCGCGAGCTGTCGAAAATGCTCTTCGCGCAGATGCAGAAACTGGCCGAAGAACTGCGTTTTGAGGAGGCAGAAGCCATAAAACAGAAGTATCTGCTGCTAGAAAACTTCTGTTCAAAGAGCGAAGTGGTGAGCCACACGATCAATAATGTAGACGTTTTCTCGGTAACAGACGACGAAAAAACGGCCTACGTGAACTATATCCACGTGATGAACGGCAGCATAAACCAGGCCTTCACGTTCGAGATGAAGAAGAAGCTGAACGAGAGCGAAGACGAGATTCTGCAGCTCGGAATACTGCAAATACGCGAGAAAGTGGGCAGTACGTCGCGCGAAATAATAGTGCCTTTTATCCCCGACATGACGCTCGAAGGCGTTACGTTCACCGTGCCGCAGCGAGGCGACAAGAAGACGCTGCTCGACCTGTCGGTGATGAACGGCAAACAGTATCGTTTCGACCGCCTGAAACAGGCCGAAAAGCTCAATCCGGAGCAGAAATCAGTGCGCCTGATGAAGGAAATTCAGAACGCCCTGAAGCTGCCCAAGATGCCTTATCAGATAGAGATGTTCGACAACTCTAACATCAGCGGAACCGACGCCGTGGCGGCCTGCGTGGTGTTCAAGAAGATGAAACCGAGCAAGAAAGACTACCGGAAATACATAATAAAGACGGTTACAGGCCCCGACGACTATGCCTCGATGCAGGAGGTTGTAAGGCGCCGCTACACCCGTCTGCGCGACGAAGGACAGCCCCTGCCCGACCTCATAATAACCGACGGCGGACAGGGACAGATGAGCGTTGTGAGAGAGGTTGTTGAGGGCGAACTTCACCTCGACATTCCTATAGCCGGACTGGCCAAAGACGACCGCCACCGCACCAACGAACTGCTCTACGGATGGCCGCCCGTAGTGGTCGGAATGAAGACCGACAGCGAGCTTTTCCACCTGCTTACGCACATGCAGGACGAGGTGCACCGCTTTGCCATAACCTTCCACCGCGACAAGCGCAGCAAGCATGCACTGCACTCGGAACTGGACGACATTAAGGGCATCGGACCCAAGACAAAAGACCTGCTGCTGAAGGAACTGAAGACCGTGAAGCGCATAAAGGAGGCAAGCATTGAAGAAATAGCAGCGATTATAGGGCATTCTAAGGCAAAAATAATTGCTGAACACTTTGAAAACACATAAAAATAAGGACCAAATATCATACAAAGAACAACATAATGCGTATAAAAGCCTATACACATTGACATTCTTTAACTATATAATACGATGATATTCGCACTCAAAAAAGTATATTTGTGATTTAGAATGCAACAAAACAAAGCCTTATGATAAAGAACAAAATAATAACAATCTGCGCTGTCCTGCTGTCACTAATTCAACCTTTGCCGGCCGCGTCAAACGGCATAACAGCCAACAACATTTCATCATCAAAAAGCACGACAATACAAAGCCCTGAAAAAGGTGCAAGCAGTAAAGAACACAATACAGCCTACGATGACGAAAGCGATGTCTTGGACATCAAAAAGACATCAATAATGTACAAAAAATTTCTCAATGCATCAACAGACAGCACCGGCAGCTATGACAGCCAACTAATCATATTACCGCAGTACAGCTACGACGAAAAAACAATGCACACAGTGTTGACACTGAACCTCTCAAACAACGACGGAAGCGAATCAAACAACGACGTACTGCAAAAGATGAAGAGCTTATCACAAAAGCATGAATCCAAATACGACATGATAGGCTATGCTACTATAATGTTCGATGATGAAGAAGAGTTTACATGCCTTATGATGTACGCTTACAAGGAAGATGCAAAAATTCCTTACCACGCCATCTACCTCATCTTAAGTCAAACACAAGAAAGCAACCGAATCGACGAGATAAACGATGGCACATGGAATATCTGGAGTAAGCTGAAATATGTCAACTCACGTCTTACAAAAAAGAATATCAGCTTTATAACTTTAAGCGACATTAACAAGAACTATATCGGATATATCGGTCTTGACTCATCGACAAAAGAATGCATGTACAGCATCCTTCACAAATTAGGCGACAATCTCGGTTCACACGAAATATACAAATATAACTGGGAATAACCTGGAACAAAAAAAAGAAAGAAGAGATATGAAGATAGTAATACAGCGCGTAAGCCGCGCGTCGGTAACGATTGGCGGACAGGTAAAGTCGGCCATCGGCAAGGGCTACATGATACTGCTCGGAGTAGCAGAAGGCGACACGTCGGAAGACGTCGACTGGCTGGTAAAGAAGGTGGCATCGCTGCGCGTCTTCGACGACGAGCAGGGCGTGATGAACATACCTATAACAGCCATCAACGGCGAGATACTCGTCATCAGCCAGTTCACCCTGCTGGCATCCTACAAGAAGGGCAACCGCCCATCATGGATTCATGCCGCCAAGCATGAAGTTTCTATTCCGCTATACAACGAGTTCTGCGACAAGCTGAGCCGCGAAATAGGCCGCCAGGTAGGCACGGGCGAGTTTGGAGCCGACATGAAGGTTGAGCTGGTGAACGACGGTCCCGTAACCATCTGCATGGACACCAGACACAAGGAATAGCCGCCACGCCCGGTGCATCAGGCAGGCCAAGACTGCAGCTGGAAGCACGACAGACCGCATTTAAGGCCCTCTGAGGCCGCAAAACAGCACCGGCGGCATAGTTATAGGCAAAAGAAGAGAAAACGCCTTACAGGCAAAATAAACACGTAAATATATGGACAACGACATAACAATACGCGAGGCACAGCAGCTCGTAGACCAATGGATAAAGCAGTACGGCGTGCGCTACTTCAGCGAACTGACCAACATGGCATGCCTCACCGAGGAGGTGGGCGAGCTGGCGCGCATCATGGCACGCAAGTATGGCGACCAGAGCTTCAAGCAGGGCGAAGAACAAGACCCGGCAGACGAGATGGCCGACGTGCTGTGGGTGCTGATGTGCCTGGCAAATCAGACGGGAGTTGACCTCACGGAGGCACTCAAAAAGAACCTCGAAAAGAAGACCAGCCGCGACAAGACGAGGCATATAAACAATGAAAAATTAAAAAGTAAAAATTAAAAATTATATCATTATGGCAACAGAAAACGACAACAAGAAGCACGAATGCTCACACGAGCACAAGCACGAGACAGAGTTTCCGAAAATGAGCAAATACGACGAGGCTCTGAGCAAATATAACACCGAGATAGACGATGCAGAAGTGCGCGAGGCAGTAAAGAAGATTATAGCCGAGAAGGTGCACGAGAACGACACGCCGGAGATAAAGAAATTCCTCTTCGGAAGCATCGAACTGACATCGCTCAAGACCACCGACTCGGAGGAAAGCATACTGGCCTTCACGGAGAAGGTAAACGAGTTTGACGCCACCTACCCCGACCTGCCCCACGTGGCAACAATCTGCGTATATCCATGCTTTGCCAAGACCGTGAGCGAGTCGCTCGAAATCGACGGCGTTGAGATAGCCTGCGTTTCAGGCAGTTTCCCGTCTTCTCAGGCCGTTATCGAGGTCAAGGTGGCCGAGACAGCGCTTGCCGTTAAGGACGGAGCAACGGAGATTGACATCGTTATGCCCGTGGGCAAGTTCCTCAGCGGCGACTATGAGGGCGTGGCCGACGACATCAACGAGCTGAAACAGGCATGCGGCGAAGCTCCGATGAAGGTTATCCTCGAGACAGGATGCCTCAAGACAGCCTCTAACATCAAGAAGGCATCAATAATAGCGATGTATGCCGGTGCCGACTATATCAAGACTTCTACGGGCAAGCTTGAGCCTGCCGCTACGCCGGAGGCTGCCTACGTGATGTGCCAGGCCATCAAGGAATACTACGACGAGACAGGCATACAGATTGGTTTTAAGCCCGCTGGAGGCATCAATTCGGTGATGGACGCACTTATCTACTACACCATCGTTAAAGAGGTCCTGGGCGAAAAATGGCTCACCAACAAGTGGTTCCGCCTCGGCACAAGCCGTCTGGCCAACATGCTGCTAAGCGAACTGCTCGGCGAAGAGACAAAATTCTTCTAAAAGAAGGATTGTGAGGGCCCAAAGATGATGGGACCTATAAGACTTATGGGGCTGAAAAACATGAGCATAACAGGCTAACTGACAGCTGATTAGCCATGTTTTACAGCCTCACAAGTCATTTTTAACCTTAACAACAAGCCGCAAAACGCGGCATTTAACCTGCAACAAAAACACATGGAAAACAACTTTATTCAGCAGCGCGGACACAACAGATAACTTATTGTTTATCAGAAGGCTGAATGCATTTATGACATCACTTTTTATTTTGCGCATAAATATCTCGACAAGGCCGACAGAACCATCGACCAGATGATTCTGGCTGCACGCTCAGGCAAGCAGAATATTGCCGAGGGAAGCGCAGCAAGCAGCACCTGGAGAGAGGCCGAACTGAAGCTAACAAACGTTGCGAAAGCCTGTCTGCAGGAACTTTTGATTGATTATGAAGACTATCTGAGAGTAAGAAATCTTGAACAATGGAGCGTCAACAGCACTAAGGCTGAACAGACAAAAATGGCTTGCAAGAAGCATACAGACAGCGCCTATTTCCGCAAGGCCATAACGGTAAGGCCGGACGAGACAATAGCCAACATAGCGATAACCCTTAATCATCAGACCGACTCGCTGCCGAGAAAGCTCATAGATCATCTTAAAACCGAGTTTCTGACACACGGAGGAATAAAAGAAGAGATGTATGCCGCACGCAAAGAATGGCGCAGACAGAATCAATAATAAGCCGACAAAAAACGCAGAACCTGCCCTTTCAGCAAGCCCTGCGCCATATCTGATATCTCTGATTTTCAACAAATTACAGGTTACATAAGTCCCATTACTCCCATAACAGTTTTCATCGCTTCCAAATCTCTCTATCGTTCTCTACCCTACTTTACTTTGTCCTCTCAATGACAAAGCTCAGATAGGCCTCGAGACTGCGGCGAAGCGCGTCGTCAGTAACCTCAGTTTCGATAAACTCCATTGCCTCACGGCGCATTTCCTCCATGCGTTTCTCGGCATATTCAATGCCCCCGTGCTCCTTGGTATAGTCCACCAGGATGGCTATTTCGTCCTGAGTTATCGTGCGCTCCTTCACCTTGTAAGCCAGCTTGCGTATGCTGTCTGGCGCCGAGTTGTTCACGGCATAAATGGCAGGCAGCGTCAGCTTGCCCTCAGCCATGTCGTTGCCCGTAGGCTTGCCTATTTCCGACGAGTCGTAATAGTCGAAGATGTCGTCTCTTATCTGGAAGATTATGCCCAGCGTCTGACCGAATTTCATGGCCTTGCCAATCTCGCTTTCAGGCATTCCGGCAGATATCGCACCCATTGCGCAGCATGCCTCAAAGAGCGCGGCGGTCTTCTGGCGTATCACATTATAGTAGATTTCTTCTGAAATCTGCTCGTTGGATATGCTCGTAAGCTGCAGTATCTCGCCGTTAGACAGCGTCCTACCCAGTTCAGCCAAATACTTGATTATCAGTTCGTTGTGCGTCTCAGCCACATGCAGCAGCGCCGTAGAAAGGATATAGTCGCCAATGAGCACTGCCACCTTGTTGTCATACAGGGCGTTGACCGATGCCTGGCCGCGCCTCTCGGTGCTCTCGTCAACCACATCGTCGTGCACCAAGCTGGCCGTATGCAGCAACTCCAGGCCCACTGCGGCGTGCAGTGTGGCGCTGCTCACAGAGCCATAGTTCTTGGCCATGAGCAGTATTAGCATGGGGCGCATGCGCTTTCCGGCGCGCTGGCGTATACGCCTGAAGATTTCTTCCTGCAGGTTGTCCGTATGTGTGAGCGACTTGTTGAACAGACTGATGAAGTCATCGAGTTCTGCTTTTATGGGCTCCTTAATAAGAGATAAATAATCCATCATGCTGCAATTTTAATACAAAAGTAATTATTTTATCGGATTAATGCTAAAAAATTAGTAATTTTACACGTAAAAAACTCATATTACATGGATAAGCTGTTCCTTTTTGACGCCTACGCGCTGATATACCGCTCGTATTACGCATTTATAAAGAACCCCCGTATCAACTCTAAAGGGCTCAACACGTCGGCCGTGATGGGCTTCTGCAACACGCTGCACGAAGTGCTCACGAAAGAAAAACCCACGTATCTGGGAGTGGCCTTCGACCCCCACGGCCCTACCTTCCGCACCGAGGCCTACGCCGAATATAAGGCGCAGAGAGAGGAGACGCCCGAGGACATACGCCGCGCTGTGCCCATCATAAAGAGCCTGCTCAAGGCCATGCGCATACCGGTGCTCGAGGCCGACGGATACGAGGCCGACGACGTGATAGGCACGCTGGCGCTCAAGGCCGGGGCTGAAGGCGTAGAGACATATATGCTTACGCCCGACAAGGACTACGGACAGCTGGTAAGAGAGAACGTCATGATGTATCGCCCGCGCCACGGCGGAGGATACGAAACGCTCGATGCCGAGAAGGTGTGCGCCAAGTATGGCATTGCAAACACAAGTCAGGTGATCGACCTTCTGGGACTGATGGGCGACTCGGCCGACAACATTCCGGGATGTCCGGGCGTCGGCGAGAAGACTGCCGTGAAACTTATCAACGAGTTTGGCAGCGTGGAGCAGCTGCTCGAGCAGACCGACAAGCTGAAGGGTGCGCTCAAGAAAAAAGTTGAGGAGAATGCCGAGCAGATAAAATTCTCGAAATTCCTCGCGACGATAAAAACCGACGTGCCGGTTGAGCTCAACCTCGACGAACTGAAGGTGAGCGAGCCCGACGCCGACGAACTTCGCAAAATCTTCACCGAACTGGAGTTTAAGACGCTCGCAGACAAGTTTCTTAACAAAACTGAAAATAATAAAAAAAGCGTTCAAATTCAACTCGATTTATTCGCAGAAAATCCGACCGACGGCCAAGTTTTTTCAAAAAACGCTAGTCTGAGAGCGTTAAACGAACAGCCTCACACATACAAACTCATTGATAATGAGGAAGAAATGAAGAAAATCTGTGACTTTTTCATGACAAAAAAAATTCTCAGTCTAGACACAGAAACCACTTCAACGAGCGCAATCGATGCCGAACTGGTCGGTTTGAGCTTCTCTGTGAAGGAATTTGAGGCCTTCTACATGCCCGTTCCTGCCAATCGTGAAGAAGCGCAAAAGATAGTTAACATATTTAAACCGCTATACGAAAACCCCGAAATCGTCAAAGTAGGACAAAACATCAAGTACGACATGGAGGTGCTGGCAAGCTACGGCGTGTGCGTGACAGGTCAGCTGTTCGACACGATGATAGCCCACTACCTCATCCAACCCGAGCTTCGCCACAACATGGACTACATGGCTGAGACGTGTCTCGGATATCAGACCATACACATAGAGGAGCTGATCGGACCGAAGGGCAAAAAGCAGAAGTCGATGAGAGACCTGCCGCCCGAGCAGATTGTCGACTATGCCGCCGAGGACGCCGACGTCACGCTGCGACTGAAAAACTATCTTGAACCGAAACTCGAAGAGGTGGGCGTAACCCAACTCTTCTACGAAATAGAGATGCCGCTGGTGCGTGTGCTCGCCGAGATGGAGCTAAACGGAGTGAGGATAGACACGGCGGCGCTGGCAGAGACGTCGGAGATTCTTACCAAGAGGCTCAGCGACATAGAGAAGCGCATATACGAGCTGGCTGGCGAAGAGTTTAACATAGCGTCGCCCAAGCAGGTTGGCGAAATTTTGTTCGGCAAGCTGAAGATTGTGGAGAAGCCCAAGAAGACAAAGACGGGACAATATGTTACATCGGAGGAGGTGCTGCAACAGCTCAGCGGAAAGCACGAGATTGTGGGTAAGATACTGGAACACAGAGGATTAAAGAAGCTGTTAGGCACATACGTCGACGCGCTGCCGAAGCTGATAAACCCGCGGACGGGGCACATACACACATCGTTCAACCAGACCGCCACTGCCACCGGCCGACTCTCTTCGTCTGACCCTAACCTGCAGAACATACCCGTGCGCGGCGAGGACGGCAAGGAGATACGCAAGGCGTTCATACCAGAGGAGGGCTGCCTGTTCTTCTCGGCCGACTACAGTCAGATTGAGCTGCGCGTGATGGCTCATCTGAGCGGCGACGAAAACATGATAGAAGCCTTCCGTTCTGGCCACGACATACATGCCGCAACGGCAGCAAAGATATACAAAGAGGACATTGCCGACGTTACGCGCGACCAGCGCACCAAGGCCAAGCGCGCCAACTTCGGCATAATATACGGCATCACGGTGTTCGGTCTGGCAGAGCGTCTGGACATCAGCCGGCAGGAGGCATCGCAGCTGATAGACGGCTACTTCATCACCTTCCCGAAGGTGCACGAATACATGGAGAAGGCCAAGCAGACGGCGCGCGAACAGGGCTACGTAGAGACATTCTTCCGTCGCCGCCGCTATCTGCCCGACATCAATTCGCACAACGGTACGGTGCGCGGCTTTGCCGAGCGCAACGCCATCAACGCCCCTATACAAGGCTCTGCAGCCGACATAATTAAGGTGGCCATGGTGCGCATCTACAAGCGCTTCAAGGACGAAAATCTGCGCTCCAAGATGATTCTGCAGGTGCACGACGAACTAAACTTCAGCGTTGTGCCTGAGGAGAAAGAGACCGTTGAACGCATAGTTTTGGAAGAGATGCAGGGCGCATACAAGCTCAACGTACCATTAGTTGCCGACTGCGGCTGGGGCTCCAACTGGCTTGAAGCACACTAATGAACAATCAAACGGATAAATATAACGTGCTGCAGGTATTAACTGCAGCACGTTTAAAACAAGAAAAAGAACTATCAAACAACATAAAAAACTATGGGAGAAAAAGCAACTACAGTTGAGAAACAAATCAACCTCCTAAAAGATAGAGGAATGACAATAAATTAGATAAATAATTATTTAAATTGAAGTACATATTAGGAAAAATATTGCTAATTTTGCATTAGCATAGAGTGCCGATAAGAACTTTGTCGTCTTATTTGCACTATAAAAAGTAAAAAATGGGGTTGTACACATAAGCTGTACAATCCCTATTTTTTTATAAAACGACCATCATTATTCAATACAATATTTATACACAAAAAACGCTTGAATGCATATTGTTTTGCCGACAAATACCGATACAAAAAGGTAATATTAGAATGCAACATCACACTAAAAAGCGGCATGAGAGGGCGAAAACAAAAAAGTATGGAAAACTAAACACCTCAACACTTAATTATTCGCCAAAAAACACTATATTTGCCATACAATAATACCTAATTTCATCTAACCTATGGCATACCAATTTAAGATTAAACTGCTGAACGTGAAGAAACCGCCCGTATGGCGAAGAGTCATCATACCAGAGAACTGCACTTTTGAAGAATTTCACCACACAATACAGATAAGCTTCGGATGGAACAACGAACATCTGCACAGATTTGGCGAGAAGCCCTACGGAGGCAACTTTGAGATAAGCTCAAGATGCTACGATGACGACATGTTAAGCAACGTAGACAGCAATATGTACAGAAAAAGCCTTGATGAGCAGGAAACTAAGCTGTGCGACGTGTTCGGCACTGACCGCCAAAAGCTGCTGTATGTCTACGACTTCGGCGACGACTGGGTGCATGAGATAGTGCTCGAGGACATTCTGACCGTGATTTATCCTCACCCTGTATGCACCGCCGGAAAGGGCTGCTGCCCGCCCGAAAACTGCGGCGGACCTATGGGCTACGAGATGCTAAAGGAAACGCTCGAGACGAAGCCTAACAGCGCAGAAGCGCGCCGCATAAGGGCTGAACTGGGGCTGAAAAAGGGTGAGCGCATTGAAGACTACAAACTTGATCTTGACGTAATTAACATAGAACTTAAAAATCTGAAATTTATAATGGAAGAAGAAATTGACGACGAGAGCCTCGACCTCTTTGAGCCGTTCTACGACGACGAATGGGCCGAGCAGATGCACTGTGCCGTAACAGTGTGCGACACAGAGGGAAAAATACTGTATATGAACGAGAAATCGCGAGCCACGTTTGCCAGCCACGGCGACCTGATTGGGCACAACATGTTCGAATGTCACAGCCCGCAGTCGCAGGCCAAGATACGCGAACTGATGGCCACTGACGGCACTAACTCGTACACGATACAGAAGAACGGAGTGAAGAAAATGATATATCAGACAACGTGGAAACGCGACGGCAAAGTGGCCGGCCTGGTAGAGATTTCGATGGTGATACCGGAGGAGATGCCGCATTATGTAAGGAGTTAAAGGAGTTAGAGGAGTTAAAGGAGTTAAAGCCAAATGCCTTTCTTCGTAGGAGTTAAAGTAGTTAGAAGTAGTTAAGGAGTTAAAGCCAAATGCACTAAAAAGGAAAGCGCCGATTAAAAATATCAAATAAATAGAATAGAAAATAAGATATACAACAAAGATTTATCTTATTTCTTATGATTATGCAAGAAGCATTGTCATAAACAAAAATTAGAGGAGCTAACGTAGCTAAAAGTCTTTAAATAAAGCCTTGACGACATCGTAAACAGCCGCAAGACATTTGACTTTAACTACTTTAACTCCTCTAACTTCTTTAACTACTTTTTATTAGAACAGCTTTGTCTTTCCGGCCAGAGTGTCGTGGTTGTTCTTCAGGTCAGTCCAGTCAACCTTAACCTTGGTGCTGATGCCGTTGATATACTTCTCGATGTTGGTATATCCGTCGCCTGTGCAGTCGCCGTTGGCGTCGCTCGGGTCGTTGGGGTTAAGACCGTTGGCAATCTCCCACTCGTCGGGCATACCGTCGCCGTCGGTGTCAACGCGGGGCTCACCCTTATATTCGGGATATCCGCCCATCTGAGCCGGGTCTGTAATGATGCCGTACTTGTAAGAGTCTTTGTCCAGACGGCGATACTTGAAGAAGCCGTCCTCGTTCTTCGACTTGTCGCTCAGTCCCCACATGTCGCCATAAGGATTCTCCTTCGGCAGCTTCTTCACATAGTAAGCCTTGCCTGTGCGAACCTCCTCGATGATGCGCTGGTCAACGATGTCGCGTATAGGCAGCGTTGCACCTACGTTCTCGAGCACGTAGTCGAATGTCTTTTCAGACGGAATGATGGTCATGTGAGCCATAGGGAACGGCTCGTTAGACTTCATCAGGGCCAGTACGTCCTCAGGCACGCCGCCCTCGCCCTTCAGGTCCTTGTCGGCAATCTGTATACCGCCGTCCCAGTTGTCTTTTGTAACAGCCTCGTTGCCTTCCATGATGTTGCCGATGGCATACACGCGGCCAAACTGCTGATACGGGAAGAGGTTCTTGCTGCGGCTCTCTGCCTTGACGATACGGTAGCCTATAGGCGAATCTTTCGGAGTGAGAGGTCCGGGCTTATAGTAGTTGTTGATGAAGTTGCTCATTGTAGAGAACTCGCCTCCGTCGGCAGTACGGTGAACCCAGTTGTAGACGATGTTGTTCACGAAGTTGAACACACCACCCCATCCTATTGACGGGTTACGGCCGGTGTTGTCGGCCCAGAGGTTACGCATGAATGTGGTGTTCTCGCCGCCGATGGTAGAGCCGAAGGCGTGGTTGTATGTGTCGAGCGCCTTAGCCGAGATAGTGTTCTGTATTGTAACGTTCACTGTAGGTTCCTTGCGCGAAGGCTTGCCGTCGCCCATGTCGAACATGTGGCGGTAGAAAGAGATGTTCTCGTCAAGTCCCCACTCGCAAGAGCAGTGGTCTATCATGATGTTTCCTACGGGATTGCCGCCGAAAGAGTCTTCACGGTTCCACACGTGTGTGTTGCCGCGGCGGAAGCGCATGTGGCGCACGATAACGTCGTGAGTGTTCACCTGGAACGACTCGCCTGCAATGCACACGCCGTCGCCGGGAGCTGTCTGTCCTGCTATGGTAACGTAAGGAGCGCGCAGAATGATAGGAGTCTTCAGGTTGATGATACCGCACACGTTGAACACGATGATGCGCGCACCGCCCTGCTCGCAAGCCCAGCGGAATGAGCCGGGACCGTCGTCGTTAAGGTTGGTTACGACGAGCACCTTGCCGCCGCGTCCGCCGGCAGTGTACATACCGCCGCCCTCAGCACCGGGGAATGCAGGTATCTTGGCCTGCTTCAGGTCGTAAGGACGCCATGCCCATGGCACATAGGGGCGACCTTCCATGGCCTCTTTCTTTACGATGGGGAACGCTACCTGCCAAGCAGAGTCTGAATGAGCCTCCCACTCGGCACGCTGTGCCTCAAACTTAGCCTTTGCTTCGGGCGTAATCTGAGGATACTGAGCCATAGCCTGCTGTGCGCACAGTCCTGTCACAGCGGCCATAATTGCCAATGATTTTTTCATATATAACGTGTTTAAACCTAATTAAATTTTCAAGTATTTCCGATATTAGACGGAGAATAAGTGTAAAAGTAACATACAATTAACATACTTTATTTTTTAAAGTTAAAGAATTTAAATCAAAAAGAGTAAAAACAAGATGACATATATCGAGAAATTAAAGGAGTTAAAGCCAACAAATTGACCGGAAACAACAAGAGTATTGTTCTGTCGGATATGTTATCCGACAGCATAGAATATAAGGATCTGTGATCCGAAAAGCATTCCGATTTTTTTCCATAATCAGCCTGCACCGAGATCCGAAATACATTCATATTTTTTTCTACAAATTAATCTACATCATCTATCGTTGAATAGAAAAAGGAAGACAGCGGATTGAAAATCCTGATATTCATTTCCGGCGGAGCGCAGATCCGCCGGCACATTTGCATTGTAGATTTATATCGTTGGTTGAATGAGAACAACAAGACTAATGTTTTTTCTTTGCTACTCAACACATTCCTTCTTAATCCAAACTATTAACCTGCTGTTTGCCGATAAAAAACGGGCCACTTTCGATGCAAAAGTGGGCCGTTTACGACTCAAAAACGATAGGTTAACAGTCTGAAAGCAGCAGACATGGTTTTGCTTACGGTTTATGTCGCACGACGCCATACCGAGACTGCACGTTAAGCAAAGCAGGGCGTTTTGCTTACAGATTTTTGACATTAATCCGTCCCGCGGCTTTTCCATGCCGGCAGCAACCGGCAAAAAGCGAACGCGTAACAGCTGGCGCTGCCAATTAAAACATCAGCGCGACAATATGAATTATATCACCCACATCATGCATGATTCAGGCTAAAAACATGATTTTAGACATAAAAACAGACATAAATCAAGGAAAATAAGGGGTTGTCAGGGATTTGTCAGGGTAAAAAAGTTTGGCGGCGATGCATGATTAAGATAAATTTGCGATGTGAACCACATCTGTTTCTTAACAAAACCGAAGTGAAAACACAATAAAGCGTGCCTTTACAAAACTTACCATAATCCGGATATGGGATAAGCATTATTAAACTAACTCAACATGAACCTTAAAAAACAACGATTATGAAAAAATTACTATTACTTGTAGTGACACTGCTGAGCACAAGTTTAATGTCAGCACAGACAATGAAGGAACTCCCCGGACTGCGTTTCCACGCCATGAGCGAAAACGGAAAATGGATGTTAACCGTTGAACAGGGATGGATAGGAATACTTAACACTGAGACTGACGACTTTCAGCAATATGGCGGAGGCGACATAGGATACGACCTCGGCATGGGCAACATGGTTACAGACGACGGCTTTTTAGTCGGTTGCATAAACGGAGTGCCGGCAATATTGAATATAGAAAAACAGGAATGGCAGAATCTTCCCGTAAGGAAAGGCGACACATTCTATTCAATGGCCAACGCCATAACAAATTCGCGTAAATATATCGTGGGGTACATCAGCACCGAAGAAGGATTCGGACTGACAATGATAAAACCCGTAATATGGACAATGAACAGCGACGGAACTTACGGAGAATATGAAGACCTGCCTTATCCGGAAAAAGACTTCACAGGCGTTGCTCCTAAATATATACTGCCCAACTGTATATCAGAAGACGGTAAGGTGATAGCAGCTCAGCTCATGAGACAGGACAACGAATGTCTGCCGATGGTATACAGAAAAGCAGAAGACGGCACATGGACTTATGAGGTTTATGACAAAGGACTATGCGAAGAAGGGCTGGAATTTCCAGAGTTCCCGACAGAAGAACCTGTAGAGCCAAGTTATTACGACTATATGACTTCTGAAGCCATTGATGCATACAAACAAGACTCTACCGAATATGAAGACTCTTGCTGGGCATACAACATTGGCGAGTCAACCGAATGGCCTGTATATTATCCCGACCCCAAAAATTATATGACAGAAGAAAATCAAAATCTGTTTAACGAAGCATGGGAAAATTATGTGGTAATAGCCAACGAATACTCAACACTGCTCATGAACTTCAGAACATTCTATAATGAGCATGTTACACTAAATTACTACGCACAAAATGGTGTGTGGCTGTCTACTAATGGAAAATATTATGCTACAACGTGTGAAAAGAATTATGCTGTAGGCGATGCAGCATTATTCACCATAGACGAAACACTCAAACCGCACGACTATGAAGACGGACTCTACGGCTACTGCGTAACCGACGACGGCGACTTCTTTGTGTCAAATACCGCCACAGCTTATGTATATCCCGCAAACAGCACAGAAAAGGTAACTCTTATCGACTGGCTCAAGTCTAAAGGCGAAACAGAAGCTGCCGAATGGCTGTCGGACAGAGAAACAGGAACAGCTATCTGCAGCGGCGACGGACGCGTGATATCAGGATTCTATGGAGCACCCGGAAGCTACACCAGCTGGATTATCAAGCTCGACGAGACGCCTACAGGCATAACAGACATTGAGCAGGACGGCAACAGCCACGTTAAGGCATACGACCTGCAGGGACGCATCGTGGCTGAAGGCGAATACAACGAGGTAAGAAATAATCTGAAAAGAGGTATATATATTATCAACGGCCGCAAAATTGTGGTAAAATAAAAGTAACGTTTTTCTAAAAGCCGGCACATCCTGTCATGTGCCGGCAAATAATAAAACGATCTTGACATATAAAAAAGAGCTGCAATAAAGACAAAAAGAAAGGAGACGAAAAAAGAAAGAAAAAATAAAAAACAAGCATATTAACCTCTATATTAAACCCAAACCGTGCATAATGCAAGATTGGGATTAAACATAAAAAATATTTAGAAGATAAATCTAAATACATCACTCGCCTTATCAGACAAAAGTATTAACCCCTTAATAATTACGAACTATGAAAAAGCAAGTACTTTTCGCTGCAGTTGCAACATTATTAGCTTCTGCCCCGTCTTCTGCTCAGATTAAAATGCAGAAAGACAATTTTACTTCATTAAGCATTTCTAATGACGGAACAGTAAGCGGAACCTACGGACAAGGCATGCCATATTTTCTATGGTCGTCACAGGACGGAAACATGACAGAGATCGGTAGTACTTCAAACGGCCCCGGATCATCAGGAAACGGAATAATATCTGCTGACGGAAATTATGTTTCCGGTATAGTCAGAACAACTTTAAAACCTATAACAGAACTTCAACGAAAGGCGTATGCAGAAAAATATACATTTACAGATATCGTAAACATAAACGGAGGATACATTGCCGTTGGCAAAACCGAAGACAATAAGGGTATTGTTATCAGAAACACAGGATTCAATACAAGATGGAATCCTACTAATATGGATTCACCTATAAATACTGCATGTTTCCTTAACAACTATGTTGGAATAATTGCAGGTGACAATGCTTTTTATCAAGTTACCACTAGCTCAGGCTCATGGTGGACTGATGAACATGAGCATCCGGGCAAGGACGACGATGTAGACAAGTTTGTGGCTGTAGACTTCAGCGGCGAATTCTACGGTGCTGCAGCAGCAGTTCTGGCTGACGGCAGCGGCGCGCTTTACTATTCGGAGAATGGTGCAGAGACATGGAGCGCAGCTACAGGCTGGGAAGGACATCCCGCAGCTATATGCCATGCATCAGACAAGAAGTTCTACATGGTTACTGAGGAAGGACGCATATACACATCTGAAGGCGCAGGCGAATGGACACAGTGCGGCGACCTTGGCAAGACGCTAAAGGCTGTAAGCTTCGCTGACACGGAGAAAGGAATAGTAGTAGGCAACAACATCATAGCCGTAACCACAGACGGCGGAACCACATGGACTGAGATTGAAGCCTATGCAAGCGGCACATGGCTCTCTGCCGTATGGAACGGCGACGATGTTTACGTGGCAGGCAAGGGCGAGGCCATAATATATTCAGCCGACAACGGCAAGACATGGGAGCAGATAAACACTGACCTGGCCGACACTGAAGGAACAGTAAACAGCATCATATATAACGGTAATGAATTATATACATGCGGTACTTCGAGCACATTCTATTTCCGTCAGTCAGAGGCTACGGAAACACAAATCCGCGAAATGGCACGCTATGACAGAAACGCCGACGAATGGACTCCTCTCGGTTATTTCTCACCAATGGGTGAAAGTGGAAGTAGTGGTTATTGTGTATCAGGAGATGGAAAAACTGTTGGAGGAAACGCTTACGTAATAAGAAATGCTGACTCGTTCAAATTCAAAAACGTGGCAGCTGCAGCAATATGGAATGAAGAAGACGGCAAACTGATAGAGTTGCCCGGACTATATCAGGAAAAAACATCAAACGCACGCATTGATGCACTGAACGCAGACGGCACAGTAGCCGTAGGCTATCAGGACATTGACGGTATGTGGGTGTCATCTGTATGGAAGAAGGAAAACGGTGTATGGGGCGACGGCGTCATTCTGTTCAAGGACAAAGAAGTAGGCCTTGCTGACTACGAAAACGTTATGCAGGAGTGCTCATGTGTTTCTCCAAACGGCAAATGGGTTGGCGGATACGGCTTATACATACCTACAGGACCGCTTGCCTATGCATCCGACGACTCTGCTGACAAGCATGAAATATCAGAACCTTATATATGGAACGAAGAAACAGGCGTGATACAGTTAGGCATGCTCGAGAACGCACCTTCGACAAATGGTTTTTATGGATTTGTAAGCAATGTGTCTGACGACGGCTCGCTGGCCTTCGGTACATTCCAGACCACAATGCCCGGAATAGAGATATGGGGTGTGCCGTTCATCTGGACTAAGGAAGACGGCATGCGCGACCTCAACGACTGGATAACAGAGAAATATAATACAGACTTAGATGGTTATAGAATTTTTGGTGTAACAGATTTATCTGATAACGGACAATATCTGCTTTGCTCAATCCGCAAGGGCAGCGAGTCAGGCGCTTGCGTCATCGACCTTAATGCTGAAGGCACAGGCATCAGCCTCGGCGAGACAGCAGCCGACAACAGCGTGAGGATATATCCTAACCCGGTATCAGACATGATACACATCGACCTCAACTCGGCAGAGAACGTGAAGATTAGCCTCTACGGACTGACGGGCAACATGGTCAAGACAGCTGCAGAGAGCGGCACAACAGCCACGATGAACGTAACCGATGTGCCCGAGGGCATGTATATCCTCGTGGTGGATAACGGAAAGAACAAGACAGTAAGAAAAATGCACATCACTCACTGATTAGCATGCCGTGCTTAATCTGAATCACGTATGGGCACGGCATATTGAATGGGGCGACGGCATGACATAACTGTTGTGAAACATTAAGGCCGGCGCCCCGTCTTTTTATGACACGGCTTCATAGCATAAAAAATATTATCTTAACAGCCGTCACCGCCACAAAGATGCACAGCCTGCAGGCAGCTATCCCGGCAAGGCATTTACCCCTGAATGTTTAACCCCATACGCCACACCGGGAATATATTTGCCGGACACTTCTGCCATACCTACAGTCACACATAAAGACACCGGCAGCCGGCAGCATGCGCATCGGAGTGACGCGTGGCGGCTGTTGATATGATGATGCCGGGGTTGGGTAAAGAATAAGGATAAATATATATCAGGCAGCCTATTGCCCATATATATCATGACGCGCTGTCCTGCCCGTCGTCAATTATCGACTGCAGATATCCGCGTATCGACACGTCGCTGCCGAGGCTAATCTTCTTACGGAGCCTGTTGCGGCTCTTCTCTACCGACTCAACCTCGCGGAACGTTATCTGCGATATCTCCTTCGAGGTCAGTCCCATGTATATGTAGGCACACAGGCGGCAGTCATTCTGCGTAAGGTTAGGGTGAGCCTCCTTGAGCTTGGCGTCGAAGAGTGGCGACACCTCGTTGAAGTATGTCTTGAAGCCCTCGTTGAGCCTATTGGCGGTCTGCTGGCGCAGCTTAAGCGATATGCCGTTGACGCGCTTGCGCGTGTCTTCCTCGGCTATGTCCTTGCTCAACTCGGCAAGCTCCTCGCAGATGTTCTTGTGCAGATTGTCTATCGACGAAAGGTCTATCGAGAATGTCGTCAGCTCGCGGCTCTTCTTTCCTATTTCGCTCTCCATTCTCTTTTTCTCCCATTCGTGCTCTTTCTGCTCAAGCATCCTCAGCTTCTTTTCCTGTTCGAGTATTATAGCGCTCTGTCGCTGCTCGTTTTTGCGCTTCTTTATGCTGACAACCACGAGCACCGACAGCAGCACGGCCACGAGTATGGTGGCCACAGATATTATCGTGCGGTTGCGCAGCTTGATGTTGGCAAAATCATACTTCATCTTCAGCTCCATGTTGTCGTTGCGCAGCTGTGCTATGTCATACCATGTCATCATCTGGAAGAGCTGCCTCTTCTGGTTGTCAAAGTTGAGCGAGTCGTTGAGTTTCATGCTCTCCTGCAGGCATCTCGACGCCCTTTCGTAATAGTTGAGCTTCATGTAGAGAGTGGCTATCTCCTTGAGATACTTGCCCTTTATGGCGTCCGACTGCTTCGGTATCACCTTCTCCTCGATATACCCAATCTCGCTGAGAGCCTTATGCTTCTGCCCCATGGCTATGTAAAGCTGCACGAAGTTGAGCCTTATCATCAGCTCTGACACCGTAAACTTTTCGCCCGGCAGCGTCTTCTCTGCCATCACAAGAGCCCTCTCGGCCTCTTTATATTTGCCCATCTCGGTGAGCAGTCCGCCCTTGTTGATATAAACGCGCGACAGCACATCTCTGTTGCCGGCGGCACACTGTATCGCACTGTCGAGGCAGGCAATGGCCTTGGGCATGTCCTTCTGTCCGCAGTAGACCAGCGCCATGTTGTTATACAATATGCTGCTTACCCCTGCCAGGCTCTTCAGACTTATCAGCATCCTCAGAGCCTTGGCATAGTCATGCGTGTCATAGTAGAGCTGCGCCTGATTGGTGTATATCTGCGACAGCACCTTCCTGAAGCCGTGCTTGCGGGCAATGGCCGCTGCCCTGTCGAACATCTTGCGGCCTTCCTCATGAAATCCGAGCATAGTGTAGCCTATTCCGGCCGAGTTGGCATACTTTGCCATTATCAGGAAGTCGGTCTTCTTTGAAGCCGTCTTCTTCACCTCATTGAACACCATCCTGGCAAAAAGCACCTCAGACAGGAAGTCGCCCTTCTCGGTGAACATCTTGCACATGGGATAATAGCTCGCTGCCAGCTGCGCAGGCTTCAGCGAGTCGGCATTGCTGCGGTTAATCTTGTTGATTTCGTTCAGATAAAACTTCCTGCCGGGCGTGTGCTGCACATACTCCTTCAGATATGCCGTCCACCGCTCCTTCAGCGCATTCTTTTCTGCCCCGCCTGCCACCGCAGGACACACACACGACAACAGCAATGCTGCCACTGCGGCGCGTAGAGCCACGCAGCGCACACCGCGGCATGCCGCAGCGCAACATTCAATGACACAGGCTAAAAGGAAAGGCAGACATAAGGCAGGTCTGCCGTATTGGGTATACATCAAGCGCATAACAGATAAAATTAATTTCAGCGGCAAAACATCAAACAGAAATACCGCCCATGTCAGCATCACGCTGCATGACGGCAGGCCGTGGCGTAAGACTTGTATGCATAGAGAGCCGCAATACTCAAAACATAATATCAGACAAGGCCGGTCTCAAAGGTACGAATTATTAATCAAAACGTGGCCACTTTATCCGCTATTTTTGTCTTTTTGCCGTAAATTAAGCCCTATCCTGCCGCCTTAACAAGGCCTTAACGACGTATGACATTGCGCCGTACGGCGTATGCTTTTTCTGCCTGTGCGGCGGGCCATGACTGAGATAATGCAGCCAGAACGGCGGCAACATAAAGCTGGAGGCAGATAGCCACGCAACAAATCATAACATTAATTATGCCGCCACAATGACAGTTATATCACTTTTTTGTTATAACTTTGCGCCCGGAATATAAACGTTTATAAGACATGTCATTAAAATGTGGTATAGTAGGACTGCCTAATGTGGGCAAGTCTACGATTTTCAACTGCCTGTCGAGCGCGAAGGCACAGGCAGCCAACTTTCCTTTTTGCACCATCGAACCTAACGTCGGCGTGATAACCGTGCCCGACAAACGCCTGACAAAGCTCGCCGAGATTGTTCATCCGGGACGCATCGTGCCCGCAACCTGCGAGATTGTGGACATTGCCGGACTCGTAAAGGGTGCCAGCAAGGGCGAAGGTCTGGGCAACAAGTTCCTCGGAAACATACGCGAAACCGACGCCATCATACACGTGCTGCGCTGCTTTGACGACGACAACATCACTCACGTTGACGGCAGCATAGACCCTATACGCGACAAGGAAATCATCGACACCGAGCTGCAGCTGAAGGACCTCGAGACCATAGAGGGACGCCTGAGCAGGCAGCAGAAGGTGGCAGCCGCCGGAAACAAGGAGGCAAAAATAGAAGTAGGGGTGCTCGAGGCATACAAGGAAGTGCTCGAACAGGGCAAGAACGCACGCGTGGTTGAGTTTGACAGCAAGGAAGAGCAGGACGCCGCACGCAACCTGTTCCTGCTGACGGCTAAGCCCGTACTGTATGTGTGCAACGTCGACGAGGCATCTGCCAAGACCGGCAACGACTACAGCCGCCGCGTTGAGGAGGTGGCAAAGGCCGAAGGCGCCGAGGTGCTCGTAATAGCAGGCAAGACAGAGGAAGACATAGCAAGCCTTGAGACATACGAAGACAAGCAGATGTTCCTCGACGAGCTTGGCCTCGAAGAGAGCGGCGTAAACCGTCTGATAAAGAAAGCCTACGCCCTGCTTAACCTCGAGACATTCATCACCGCAGGCGAGATGGAGGTTAAGGCATGGACATATCACAAGGGCTGGAAGGCTCCTCAGTGTGCCGGTGTAATCCACACCGACTTCGAGAAGGGCTTTATCCGCGCCGAGGTGATAAAGTATGACGACTACATCAAATACGGCTCTGAGGCTGCAGTGCGCGAAGCCGGCAAACTGGGCATCGAAGGCAAAGACTATGTTGTGCAGGACGGCGACATCATGCACTTCAGGTTTAATGTATAAATTTTAAGAGCAAAAGAGGCTTGAAAGAGTAGTTAAAGGAGTCAAAGTAGTTACTGCTCCACGCTTCGGCTACCGTGGATTCCATCTTGATCCAT